>Ga0118677_10012081_pt1 | contig 12765 bp, 7 predicted proteins | sample AliMusrvi5mmetaG_FD_86154 | JGI IMG/M metagenome (GOLD analysis project Ga0118677, IMG submission 86154)
GACTTCGGCGCTCCCCCCCCATCCCCCCCGTCCCGCCCCTCAAAAGTGATGGACTAATCACGCGGGGGCGCGATCCTCCACTTTGTTTTGAACCTCGACGTTGATCGCGCGAAGGCCGAACAGTCTGACTATTGACACCCAGTTACTGCAGATGGACTTTCGATGATCCACCAACTACGAAACCGAAACTTTTACGTCGTCTTTGCGGTTGACGTCGTGCTCTTTTCGGTGTCCCTATTGGCAGCGTACGCGGTCCGATACAGTCTTGCGATTCCGGAAGACGAGATTCTCCGAATCTACCGCATCCTGCCCTGGCTTCTCGGGGTAAAGGTTGTGACCTTCTTCCTGATGGGAGTTTATCGGGGAATGTGGCGCTATACGAGTCTGCCCGACGCTTGGAGGCTTTTCAAAGCCAGCGGCCTTTCGACGCTGATCATCCTGGCCGGACTGACTATGCTCAATCGCTTCCAAGGCTACCCGCGTTCGGTCTTTATCGCCGACAGTATCTTCACTCTCTTTCTTTGCGGGTCGAGTCGCGCCGGCATTCGCCTTGTCTACGCGTATCGCCACCGATTGAACGCGATTTCCGGCAGCGGGGCGGGCAACACGCTGCCGACTCACCGCACGCGCCTCATCATCATCGGCGCCGGCGATGCCGCGGATAAGATGATCCGGGAGATCCAGGGCAACGAGCAGTCCCGCTATGAGGTGGTCTGCTGCGTGGACGACAGCCCCGGAAAGCACGGTCGTGATCTCCTGGGAGTTCCCATCCGCGGTCCCATCGACAAACTGCCGGTGCTCGTGGAGCGCATGCAGGCGGCCGAAATACTGATTGCGATGCCATCTGTGGAACCCGAGCGCCTGAGGCGCATCGTCGGTATCTGCGAGAAGGTCGGTATTCCCTTCAAGACCTTGCCCTCGCTGAGTTCGTTGATCGACGGGCGCGTGACGGTTAATGATTTGCGCGAAGTCCGATTCGAGGACCTCTTGGGGCGTCCGCCCGTCAAGTTGAACCAGGACGACATCGGGCATTACCTGACCGGCAAGACGGTGATGGTGACCGGTGGCGGCGGTTCCATTGGATCGGAGTTGTGCCGACAGATTGCGCGGTTCAAGCCCGCCCGCATGGTGGTGGTCGATGCCCACGAATTCAACCTTTACCGAATCGAGATCGAGCTCCGCAACCATCTCAAAATCGCGGCCGTCTTCCCCGTGCTGGGCCGCGTGCAGGACCGCCGCCTCATGCAGCGCGTCTTCCAGTGCTATCAGCCGAACGTGGTGTTTCACGCCGCGGCCTTCAAGCATGTCCCCATGATCGAGATGAATCCCTGGGAAGCCATCCTGAACAATATCCAGGGCAGCCGCGTGGTCATGGACTTGGCCGAGGAGGTCGGCGCCGAACGGTTTGTGCTGGTCTCGACCGACAAGGCAGTCCGTCCCACCAATGTCATGGGCGCCAGCAAGCGCATGGCGGAAATCATCCTCCAGTCGCGCCCGGCTGGAAAGACGCGTTTCATGGCGGTTCGGTTCGGTAACGTGCTCGGGTCCTCCGGTTCGGTAGTCCCTCTGTTCAAGCGCCAGATCGCCGTTGGCGGTCCGGTGACCGTGACCGATCCCGAAATGACGCGGTATTTCATGCTGATCCCTGAGGCCTGCCAGTTGATTCTGCAGGCCGGCTCGATGGGCGAAGGGGGCGAGATCTTCATCTTGGAAATGGGAACCCCGGTCAAGATCGACGATATGGCCCGTGACCTGATCCGGCTGTCGGGCCGGGAGCCCGACCGCGATATCAAGATCGTCTACACGGGCCCGCGTCCGGGCGAAAAGCTTTACGAGGAACTCATCACCCACGGCGAGGGCATCACGGGCACCATCCACGAGAAGATCATGGTGCTCCGGCGGAACGAAGACGTCGCTCAATCGCCCGAACATGCCCAACAACTGAAGCAGACGTTGGACGGCCTCATCGAGGCGGCCGCCTCGTTCGACGCGCCGCGCGTCAAGGCCACGCTCCAGGCCGCGATCCCCGAATACGTTCCGTCGGACGCCGGCAGTATCCTCTGACGTCACCGGACGCCGCCGCAAGTCGGTGTGGACGGATAGCCCTCCGCCTCGCTACTATTTCCCCCTTTCACCGCGGCAGAGCCCTGCCGCAAGCAGGAGATGACCGGTGGCAGCGAAGCAGGCGATTCCGATATTGGCTGAGGTGGATGTGGTGGTCGTGGGCGGAGCCAGCGGAGGCGTGGCGGCGGCCGCCGCTGCGGCGCGCGCCGGGGTGAAAGTCTTTCTCGCCGCCCCCGAAACTTACCTGGGCGAGGATATCTGCGCCACTGGCCGCCTCTGGCTGGCGGAGGACGTGCCGCTGACAACGCCGCTCGCTCGCGATTTGTTCGCCGATGCCGCCGGGACGCGCTTGGCCCCGATCAAGCCACTGGATATCAAGCGCCGCCTGGACGCCGAACTGATCGACGCGGGCGTGCCGTTCCTGCTGGGATGCGCCCCGGCTGACCTATTGGTCGACGCCATCGGGCGTGTTGCCGGTGTGGTGCTGGCTTCCAAGACCGGCCTCTTCGCCGTGACCGCGCGGACCGTGATCGACGCCACGCCCAACGCCGCCCTGGCCCGCATCGCCGATGTCCCCTTCACCGAGTGGCAGGGCGGCAACGTGACGTTCCGCCGCGTGGTCGTAGGCCATCGCGCCGACGGTGACAACGGCTCGGCCGGCCGCCTGCTGCCGGGCTTGGTCCGCGGCGAATGCGATGGCAAGCCCGTGGAGTTCGAGGCTTTCGAATACACCGCAACCCTTCCCGTGCGCGCCTGGTCACCGGACGCGCTCGCCGAGGCCGAGCACAGCCTGCGCGACCGTACGTGGCACAAGGACCAGACCTGGGCCTCCGACCGCCTGTGGTGCGTGCCGCCCGTGGCCGTCACGGCCGCTACGCCCGCGGTTTGGCCGGCCGACAGCACGCTTCCGCCCGAAGCCTTTGCCACGCCGACGCCGCGCCTGTTCGTACTGGGCCCCTGCGCGGCCGTTACCCGCGAGGCCGCCGGGCAGTTGCTGTCCGCGCCCCAGGCGATCGCGGCCGGGGAGCGGCTGGGCGCCCATGCCGCGGCCTCGACCCGCACCCTCTCGTCCGTCCGTGCGCCTCGTCCTCTTCATGCGAAGGCGACGGAGGACGGCGTCCGCGAGCCCTGCACCTGCGCGCGCTTCATCCGCGATCGCAAGGGCTCGGTTCCCGGCCGCGCCGGCGCCGCGTTGCCCGTGTTCGGCGAATTTGACGTGGTCGTGGCGGGCGGCGGCACCGGCGGCTCGCCGGCGGCCATCGCCGCGGCCCGCACCGGCGCGCGCGTTCTGGTGCTCGAATCGCTGTACGGCCTGGGCGGGGTGGGGACGCTCGGGTGCATCTCGGTCTATTATCACGGCTACCGCGGCGGGTTTACCGAGGAGGTGACTGAAGCGCTGCGCAAGCTCGCCGGCGACTCCGCGTTTATGCCGGATCGTTGGAATAACGAGCACAAGGCCGAGTGGTTCCGCCGCGAGATTCGGCGGGCCGGCGGGAGTATCTGGTTCGGCACCCTCGTTTCGGGCGCTGTGCTCAACGGCAAACGCGTTTGCGGCCTGGTCGTCAACACGCCGTGGGGTCGCGGGATCGTCCGCGCCGGCGCCATCGTTGACGCGACCGGCAATGCCGATGTCGCCGCCGCGGCGGGCGCAGCCTGCCTCACGGTGAGCGATAGCGACCTCGCCGTGCAGGGCACGGGACTGCCGTCACGTCCGTACCGGCCCATCTATCACAACACCGACTACACGTTCGTCGAGGATGGCGATCCTGCCGATGTCACCCGGGCCTTCACCGTGGCGCGCCGCAAGTTTCAAGGCGCTTTCGACTTGGCACAAATCATCGATTCCCGTGAACGCCGCCAGATCGTGGGCGACGTCACCGTCACGCCGCTCGACGTCTTCACCGGCCGCACCTGGCACGACGTCATTTGCCTGAGCCGCAGCAACTTCGATAGCCATGGTTTCACCGTGCATCCGATCTTCCTTGTGTTGCCGCCCGATAGCACAAGCCTGGACGCCTGGCTGCCCCTGCGCGCCTTGCTGCCCCGCGGCATCGACGGCCTGCTGGTCACGGGACTGGCGCTGAGCGCCCAGCGCGACGTCATGCCCGTGCTGCGCATGCAGCCGGATATCCAGAATCACGCCTACGCCGCAGGCCTCGCCGCCGTCGCCGCGGCACGCGCGGGGACCGGCAACGTTCGCGCCATTGACCTGAAAGTCCTCCAACGGCGCCTGGTGGAGAAGGGCATCATCCCGCAGGATGCGCTTCTGCATCGGGACCGCAGTCGCCTGCCGACCGAAGTCGTAACAACCGCCGTCGGTGGCGAGCTTGCCATCCACGCAGAACTGGCTGCCGTCATGAGCCGGCCGGACGTTGCTGTCCCGCTGCTTAAGGCGCGCCTGGCCGACGAACGCGACGCGGCCCGACGCGTGACGTGCGCCAAGCTGCTGGCCGTCCTCGGTGATGCCGCGGGTGAGGCCGTGCTGATCGGGGCGATTGCGTCGCAGGGCTGGGATGAAGGGTGGAACTACACCGGCATGGGCCAGTTCGGCCGCAGCCTGAGCCCGCTCGACGACTGCATCGTGTGTCTCGGACTCCTGCGCAGCGTGGCCGCCGGTGAGGCTGTGCGCGCCAAGGCCGCCCAACTCGGTGCCGCCCAGGCGTTCTCTCATTTTCGGGCCATTTCTCTCTACGCGGAGGCCGTGGGCGGTGAGGCATCCACCGCAACGCTGGCAACCCTGCTCGCGCTGCCTGGCATCGGCGGGCACGCGTGGACCAAACTCGCCGACGAACTGGCAGATATCCCTGTCAGCAGTGTGGATACCCGCACCCGCAACGAGGCGCTGCGGGAACTCTACCTGGCGCGAGCGCTCTTCCGTTGCGGCGACCGCGACGGTTTGGCCGCCCGTACACTCGCGGCCTATCGGTCCGACCTGCGCGGCCATTTCGCCCGCCACGCCGCCGCCGTGTTGGCAGCGCCTGTGGCGCCGAAGTGAACAGTGAACAGAGGTCGCGGGGACGTCGACCCCACATTGAGCGTCGCACAGGATGGGCATGATGTGGGGCGGATGTCCTCATCCGCCTGAGGCTGTAGTGAGTCTGGGGAGAGAAGGCAGTATGACTGCAGTTCGCAACAGAAGAACGTGAGAAACGGATGATGTTCACTGTTTACTGTTCACCGTTCACTGACTCATGAGCAGTCGCCACAAAGCCGCCGGCATCGTCAGCATCGCCGTCATGGGTTCGCGGATATTCGGGCTCGTGCGCGAGATGGTGTTCGCGTCGATTTTCGGCGCGGGCAGGCACTTGGATGCGTTCCTGGCCGCCTTCCAGATTCCCAATCTGTTGCGCGATTTGTTCGCCGAGGGCGCGCTGTCCACGGCGTTTACCGCGACGTTTGCGAAGACGCTGGAGAAGGAGGGCCCCGCGCCGGCCTGGCGACTGGCGAGCCTTCTGTTCACGGCCATGCTTGTGTTCATGGGCGCCCTGTGCGTCGTGGGTATTGCCATCAGCCCGCTGCTTGTGCAGGTGACGAATTTCGGTTTCCATCAAGTGCCGGGGAAATTCGAACTGACCGTGCAACTCACGCGGCTCCTGTTCCCCTTCATCCTGTTCGTGTCGCTGGCCGCTATCGTCATGGGCATTCTGAATGCCCGTTTCATTTTCGGTCTGCCGGCTTCAGCCTCGACGGTCTTCAATCTGGTTTCGGTTGTGTGCGGGGTAGCGCTGGCCTACGCCTTCGACCCCCAGGCGGATTGGCGGCACCCGCACTTCGGCGACCGGGCGCTCTACGGCGTGAGCCTTGGCGTTCTGCTCGGTGGTCTCGCCCAGTTGGGCATGCAGTTGCCGTCCCTGTGGCGTCTGGGCTATCGGTTCGAGTGGCACCTGGCGTTCAGTGATCCGCGGTTGCGGCAGGTCTGGGCGTTGGCCTGGCCGAGCATGATCGCGGGCGCGGCGGTGCAGGTGAACGTGCTCGTCAACGGCATGTTCGCCTCGGAAATCAACGGGGCGCGGTCGTGGCTGAACTGCGCCTTCCGCCTCATGCAGTTCCCGATCGGCGTGTTCGGGGTGGCCATCGCCACGGTGACGCTGCCGGCTGTGGCCCGTCATCACGCCCGTGAGGAACTCGGGGAAGCCGGCCGGACCATCGAGGAAGCGCTTCGGCTGGCGTTCTTCCTGACCGTCCCTTGCACCCTCGGCCTGGTCCTGCTGGCGCCGCAGATTATTGAGGTGATCTACCAGCACATCCATTTCACAGCCTCTGACACGGCCAATACGGCCGCCGCGTTGCGCGCGTACGCGATCGGGGTATCCGGTTACGCGGGCATCAAGGTGTTGGCGCCATGTTTCTATGCGATGGACCGGCCTCGCACGCCGCTCAACGTCAGCCTGCTGGGCATCGGCATCAATCTGGTGTTGAACCTGGTGCTCGTGAAGGTTTTCCACCTCGGGCACGTGGGGCTCGCTGTCACGACGGGCACCGTCGCCCTGCTGAATTTTCTACAACTGGCGGCGTACTTGCGACGTGACGTGGCGTTCGGCACATGGCGGCGCTGGACGGCCTACCTGCTCGCCGTGACCACGGCCGCTGTGGCTTGCGGGGCGGTGTCGTGGGGCTTTTTGCGCGTTGTCGCCTGGGACGGCCACGGCCTGATCTGGCGGGCGCTGGCGCTGGGCCTGGCCATCGGCGCAGGCGGCACAACCTACCTGGGCGCGGCGCTGGCCCTGCGGATCGAGGAAGTGCACCGCCTGGCCGCGGCGATTCGGAAACGGCTGGGTAGGTAGGCGGCGGCGATCCGGTTTGATGTGGGGCGGATGTCCTCATCCGCCTGAACTGACGCGCGCTTGCCAGCGAGGTCGATGAGGACATCGACCCCACATGGTTGTAATCGGCAACTCCAGGTCGAGGCAACCGCCCCCCCTTACTTCATCCCGAACATCTCTTCCTTCAGGTCCAGGTAGTACAGGTAGTCCTGCGGCTTGACGTTCGGCGGACAGCGATGGTCGCAGAACGGGATGTACCCGCCGCGTTCCACCAGCGGCACCAGGGTCTTCATGTACGCCTTGATCGCGGCCGGGCCCTTGCCCATCTCGATCTTGTCGAAGCCGCCCATGATGCGCAAATCCTTGCCGTACTCGTCCAGCAGCTCGGCCGGATGGGCGCACCCGTTGACCTCGAACGGGAACAGGCAGTTGCAGCCGCCTTCCATCATGTAGCGTAGAATCGGGCGCACGTCGCCGTCGCAATCAATCCACCACAAGTTGATCCCGGCCGCCTTGAGCCGCTTCGAGATGCGCTTGTAGCGGGGCATGACAACGTCGCGGAAGAAGTCGACGGACACGATCGGCCCGTTCTTGAAGCAGATATCCTCCCAGCCGGAAGCGAAGTCAAAATCCATGTGGGGCAGGACTTGATCCAGAACGTGCTCCACCAGTTGGCAGGACGTTTCGACCATGTCCTCAACCATATCGGGATAGTCGTAGCAGGCATAGGCCAGACCTTCGAACGTCAGCATGTCGCGGATCTTGCCGATCATCGATCCGCACCCCACGCCAAGAGGGTAGTCGCGTGTGCGGGGATGTTCCCTCTGCATCTTAGCTACGTCGATCGTGCGCGCCGGATCGTCCAGCCTGAAACGTTCCTCTTTGCAGCGTTTCCAGTCGTCCGGCGTGACGACGCTGGCCTTGATATAGTGAGGGATCGTGTCGTGCCCGTCTTTAGGCACTTCAGCCAGCAGGCCATCGCCATTCATCAGGATCTTCGTGGTGGCTGTCTCTTCCACGACCGAATGGGGGAACGACGGGTTCATCCAGGTGTTGCCGCCGGTCACCATCTGTCTGTCGAAGTTGAAGAAGACGTCCGCTTCCCAGTTGTTCTTGATGCCGTTCTTCACGAACAGATCCCACTCGTGGAAGTTCTCATCCCAGTAGCCGAACTCCATGTTGAAGCAGCGGTCGATCGGTTTGTAACTCATCTGGTTGTTGAACCGCTCGCGGTCCGTCATCGTTCCCTTCCACTTCGGGCGGCATGGCGTAATGGGCATGGGTGGTGGCCTTTCTTTTGGAAAGAGGGGAACAGTAGACAGTAAACGGTGAACAGTAAATAGTGAAGAGAACGCCTTGACCGCTGCTTACACACAAAGGTCGACGGGGACGTCGACCCCACATTGAACTTCGTACGGGACCGAGGCGATGTGGGGCGGATGTCCCCATCCGCCTGAAGTTATAGCCCGCGGGGGTATGACCTTGTCCTACCGGTCGATCCTGAGCGCCAGCAACTGGCAGGGGCCGAGATCTAGGGTGACCGTGTCGCCGGCACGCGGCAGGGCGTCGCCTGAGACCAGTGCCGCGACCGGACCGGCGGCCGGCAGCCTGACGCGCACGCCCTTGCGATCCTGCCAGGCCGTGTTGCATACGGCGAGATAGGTGCCGTGCCGGCCTGCGTCAATGGCGCGAACGACTACGGCCGGATCGCTGCTCGCATCCGGCAACCGCCGGCTCGGCAGGGCCGGCAGGGCCAGGAAGTTGGCATTGAACGCCCGCACATACTGCGGGAAGTCGCGGCCGAAGTTGGAGCCGACCAGGTAGCCGATAAGCGTGGGATCGCCCTCGGCCATGGCGGTGACCTCGGCCAGCATGCACGTCGGGCCGGCCCGTTCGATGTTCGCCACGAAGTAGCCGACCATTTCCTTGTCCGCGGCATCGGTCATCATATTTTCATTTAGAGCGTAATGACGGACCAGGGCCAGGCCGGCGGGGCCGCGGTAGGCCTCGAAGGTTTTCGGACTGAGCACGGTGTAGAGCCGGTTGAAGGCGTGGCTGAACAGGACCCCGTCAGTTCCGGCATAGTGCGCCGGGTCGTCGGCCGGGCGCGCGTGCTGTACTTCCCAGCCACCCCACGTCAGGCCTGGGGCCAGCAGACCATCCAGGTAAAGGCCGCGCGCTGCGACCTCGGCCGGCGTCAGCAGCGTCGTGGCCTTGGCCGCCTTGGCAAACACAGACCGCCACCGCTCTGGTTGATCGGTGACGAAGCGCGGCTCCCAGTCGACAAACCCCACGCCCGGCTCGCCCGGGCATCCTGTGTAGAGCACAAGCGCGTTCGGGACGCCGTTGGTCCGCAAGTAGTCGCGCGCGGCGGTTAGGAAGTCGCGCCGCCGGAGTTCCCACCAGTCCAGATAGCGCCCGTACAGGGTCTTATCCGCCCGCAATTGCGCCCGCGTGACCAGCGTGCCGGCGTTGGCCTCGCGCGCGAAACGCTGGCGCGCGGCGTCCGAAAAACTCACCGGCAGTTGGCTGCGCGGACGCAGCCACAACCCCGCGAACGACGCCTTGTCTTTCAGCCGCAGGATCGTCAGGTCGAGCATTTTGCGGAAGTCGGTGAGCGTTTCCGGATCGGTAAGGTCGGCGTTGGCGGACTCGACCCACGAGATGTGCGTGTAGGCGTCGTCGCGCGTCAGCGGCTGGCAGCGACGTTGCGGGCCGAGTCCGTGCTCGCCCTTGCTGCCTGCATATTCGTAGTAGGGCAGGACGTCGAACCCGTAAGAGCCCATGAGTTCCACGATACGCGTCCAGAGCGGGGCTTGTGCCGCGTTGAAGTAGACCCACGTGTTGCCGCCATAGGGCGAGGGGTCCCAGCCCTGGCATGCGCCGAACTCGAGCAGATCCTTCGTGTAGGTGTTCATGCCGAGAAAGCGCATGAGTTCGGCCTTGTGACGATACCAGTCGAGCGGGTCGTTGAAGCCGCCCTCGGCACCCTTCTTCCCATCCCCGATCACGCCGTCGGCCATCTCCTCGCGCCAGAACAGCCGGCGGTGCGGGAGGTCGGCCGGAGGCAGCCGCAGCGGCTGCGTGAGTCGGTCCGGCTCCAGGATTTGATACAGCCTGATGCGCCGCACAGCGATGCCGGCCGAAAGCGGGTCGTTGGGTGCAGAGAACTGGCAGAATGTCACGTCAAAGCCGTCCGCCGGCTGGAGCGCCCGCGTGATTCCGCCGCGCGGAAGGCCCTTGGCGGGAAAGCGGTCGTGCAGTCGCATGAGGAGCGTCCATTGCTCCCAGCGTCCGCTCAGCGGCACGTTGAGCGACTCGCACAGGCTGTCGACATACTTTGCATGCAGCGCGTCGCCGACCGTGAGGCCGGTGTGGAAGCCGCGGCTGGTTTCGTTGCCCGTATTGATCACGATGATGGAGCGAGGGGCATCTTCGGGGTATTCAACAGCGAGGACGTACGGTGCGCCTGCGCGGAGCCCCTTGCCGCGGCCGATGCGGTAAGTGAGGTAAGAGGCCTGTTTGGCGATCGGCCGGAGGATGCGGCAGGAGGCGCCCAGTATCGTGGCCGTGCTACTGGCGCCGGCGGGATCATCGGCGAAACCGTGATCGGAATTGGCGCCGGCGCAGTCGATCTCGTCGACCAGTGCCACCGGCCCGAAAGGCGCAAGTGCCGCGTCAGGGGAAGGGGGCGGTGGCGTCGGATCCGCCCCGGCCAGTCGGCCCAGCAAAGCCAGAATCAAGCCAGCTTCACCTATCCGCCTCACCCGCTCAGGCCTCCGTCTCGATCTCGATGCGGTTCCTGCCGTTGGCTTTGGCCCGGTACAGGGCGTCGTCAGCCCGCTTGATGAAACTCTCGACGGTATCGTCGGTCCTGAGCACGGCCAGGCCGGCGCTGATGGTCATCCGAACGCCAGCCGCGAAGCGATGTTCGGCCACCAGCCGGCTGACCTTCAGCATTGCTTTCACGGCCTGATCCCCGGGTGTCTGCGGTCCCAGGATGCAGAACTCTTCGCCACCCCACCGGCACAGGCAGTCCGACTTCCGGATGCGACCGCGCACGATCTCGGCCACGGCCTTCAGCACCTCATCGCCGACGAGATGCCCGTGGGAGTCGTTGACGTTCTTGAAATGGTCCAGGTCGAACATGAGAAGCGACAGGGGTGTCCGGTAACGCTTGCCCCGTTCCATCTCGGCTTTGAGCGTGTCCTCGAATTTGTAGCGGTTGTAGATGCCGGTGAGCCGGTCGGTCGTGGCGGCCAGTTGCAGCGCTTCTTCCATGTGCTGACGTTCCGAGATGTCCCTGGAAATGCCCATGAAGCCGGCCGGCCGGCCCTCGGCATCGGTCAGCCGTGAGGCTGAGATGAAGCAGGTGAAGGTCGTGCCGTCCTTGCGGATGTTGGTGATCTCGCCGGCGTAGAATCCGTCCTTGAGCAGGGCCTGGTGAATATGGCTGCTGTCGTCCGTCTTGCCGTAGAGGACGTCAACGTGTTTGCCCAGGATTTCTGCCAGTTCGTAGCCGAACGACTTGCAGGCGGTGCGGTTGAACTCCACGATCCGCCGGTTGCCGTCCACGGCGATGATCATGTCCATGGAACTGTCGATCAGGTTGCGGGCAAACTGCAGGGCGTTCCGGGCCTTGAGTTCGGCTTCGCTGAAGCGTTGCGCTTCCGCGGAGAGGGTGTTGTCGGTCCGGGCATCTCTGCGGAGCGTGACGAAGGCGGTCGACAGGGCGACCAACCCGCTGATGATGATAACGATCTGGAGCGATCGCTGTGAGGCGTTTTCCGGCCGCAGCAGGTCTCGGCCGGCCTCGTAGACGGACAGGGCGATGGTTATCGACAGCAGGAAAAGGGTCAGGCTCCGAAGCCGGTTTCTATTCACCATGACGTGAGTCACTCCCGCCGGTATTGCGCCGACGCTCGTTCCTCCGATGAGGAGCCCACCCCCTGGGCACGCCGAGGCAACCATTAGGGGAGATGATGCCGAATATTGGCCGGGAAGTCAATCGGAGCGACACGCAGCATTGCAACCGGACTGGGGGCGTGGTATTGTATGACTTGTCACACGGGGGCGATTGGTTTCGACGTGCTGGTTGCAGCCGTGGTGGCGCGCCGAGGACTCCGGTTGGCCTCGTTAAACGTCCGGAAACAAAACACAAAAGCCAATACTGAACTGGCTCTCGCGGCTTAAGTTGCTGCGACGTCTCGACGCTGACACCTGCTAAGCGACCCGAGGCGACGTGAGCAGGATAGTCCCAGTGCTGTGTGACCGGGCATTGGGGCGAAACTTAACGTGGACGCTGGTTGGATCGATGGCCTGCCGTTCGGCAGTCGGTTCGACGAGATTTAATGACCGGCTACGCGCGTAGATGCTACGGTGACTCCATTACGGACGGGGGTTCGATTCCCCCCGCCTCCACCATTTTGCTGCTCCGCAGCAAAATGGTGCCCTCCATAGCCCGTACTCGGGCGACGGAGGGCGTTGCTGAACAGGTGGCCCGCATGTTCTACACCTACGTCCTCGAAAACCTGTCATCCCCCGGCCAGCGCTATATCGGCCATACCGAAGACCTTCGTAAGCGGCTCGAGCAGCACAACGCTGGAAGATCGCCGCACACGGCGAAGCATATGCCCTGGAAGATCAAGTTCTACGCCGCCTTCGAGAGTCTCGAAATCGCCCGCGACTTCGAACGCTACCTGAAGTCCGGCTCCGGTCACGCGTTCGCCCAACGGCATCTTGGATGGTGACACGGGAATCGTCTGACAGGATTTACAGGATTTTGGAGGATTTCGGCGCAGTAGACGAAGGGGGAGGATCTCGCGCCGGCGACGCCAACTCTCATCCTGTTCAGTCCTGTGAATCCTGCACGGGGTTTGAAAATCGGGGCGCCAGCCCGTTCCAGATCGGGCCATCACTCGGAACTTGAGCTATTTGC
>Ga0118677_10012082_pt1 | contig 12764 bp, 7 predicted proteins | sample AliMusrvi5mmetaG_FD_86154 | JGI IMG/M metagenome (GOLD analysis project Ga0118677, IMG submission 86154)
GGTACAATCGCGGTGCGCCTTTCAAGGTTGGCCACAACAGGCGCAGGTCATCAGGGTCGCCGGAAAAAGCGTAGTGTTCCCAGAGATGCTGGCACAGCCACGCGCCACCCACCTGGAAGATACTCCAGAGTGCGCTCCCGCTGACCGGCCCCGCCTGACGCCAAATATCCGTGTTGTGGTGGGCCGTCCATCCGCCCACTCCGTAGAGGTCCCTCGCGATGTGCGCGCCATCCACACTGAGCTGCTCGGTCAAGTCGACCAGGGGCAGGTGGCACTCGCCCAGGTTCGCCGTCTCGACCGGCCAGTAGTTGATTTGGGCGTTACAGTTGAGCGTCCAGTTCGCCGACCACGGCGGCTGGATTTCGTGGTTCCAGATGCCCTGCAGATTGGCTGGCTGCGTTCCCGGCCTTGACGAGGCGATAAGCAAGTAGCGGCCGAATTGGTAATACAACGCCGCAAGGGCCTGATCCTTCCCGGGTTGATAGGTCTTTAGCCGTACGTCCGTCGGCAACTGTTCCGCCGCAGACCGACCCAAGTCGAGCGTCACCCGCTTGAACAGACGTTGATGATCGGCAACATGCGCGGCGCGCAGCGCCGCATACGGCTTGCCGGCCAACGGCGTAAGATACGCCTCGCAGAGTTTGCCGGGATCTTTGCCTTCCCGGCTCGGACTCTTCCAGGGACCATTGTAACTGGTGGCGGCGACGAGCAACAAAGTGACGCTGTCGCACGCCTCCGCAGTGATCCCCGCATCGGTAATAGTAACCCGTCCACCCTGGTGAACCGGCACCAGCCGAGTCTCGAAACGCATGCCTTTGCCGTCAGGGGCGTCATCCCACACTACGGCTTTGCCCAAATAGTTCGGATCGACGTAGGCCGGGCAGTGGCCGGCCAGGCTCAGAAATCCTTTGCCGCCGGCGGTGATATGATGCAACTGGCAGCCAAGAGACGCGGTGAACGAGACCATGCCAGGCCGGTCGCTTGTCAGCCGCACTACGATTGCCTGTGCGGGATTCGAGGCGAGGATTTCTCGCGTATAGCGGACGCCTTGATAGTTGAACTGCACGCGGGCGACGGCCTGCGCCAGGTCGAGTTCGCGGCGGTAATCCGTCACTTTGTCGGTGATAGGGAATTCGATGGTCAGGTCGCCAAGTGGCTGATAGCTCTGATTGTACTTGCCGTTCATATCCCGCTCGACAAGTTGCTGCGCCTCGCCGTTCTTGCCAGCCAATAGGAGTCGGCGAATCTCGGGAAGAGACTTTAAGCCATTAGGGTTGAGGTTGTCGTAGGGCTCACCGGACCAGAGCGTGTCTTCGTTGAGATCGATGTGCTCCTCTTTCACACGGCCCCAAACCATGCCCCCAAGCCGGCCATTGCCAATGACGGACGCCTCGGTCCAGCGCGTCGCCGGGCGGCGATACCAGAGCGTGAGGGGCTTTCCCGGCGGTTCAATGGCGCCTGAAATCTCCACGCCCTCCACTTCTGACGCGCTGCCGCCAACCCGAACTCCTTTAACGAACAATGCCAGCAGGCCGCTGTCGTCAACGGTGGCTGCCACATGCGTCAATTTGTCGCTCGGCGGCAGCGGGTGCGTGATGGTCTCATTGCCGACGATGAGTCGAAGCGCGTTGCCGGGATGAGTGTCGAGCAAGAAGCCGTCGCTACCGCCCGGCGTAATCTGGTCTACGATCCGTCCGCCTATGCTGGCCTCGGGCCGAATCCACGCTTCGATGGTGGCGCCGTGAGGGAAATCGAACTTTCGCTCGGCCAGGACTGGCAAGGTCGGATGCAGCCATTCGCCGACGATACCGGCCAGTTTGCCTTGTGTCTCGGGCGGTGTTTCAGCCAACCGCTTGACCTCCGCCGCCGTCAGTGCGCGATCATACAACCGGATGGCAGCCATCTCGCCCCGAAACGCGTTCCCGCCGGACTGATCCGCGCCGATGCGGAGCGGAAGCTGGTTAGCCGGTATTTGGGCGAGCATCGGCAGCAAGGTGAACGACAACGAGATGGCCAGTAACAGGGTTATTTTCTTCACGCCTTCACAGTATCGAGGAAGGTTATCCTCGACGGCAACTCCCGTTCTTGAGATCTTTTACCGTCACACTCAACCAGCTTGAGCAAGTGCAATCAACCAGCAGAGAATTTTGCATGACTGTTCCCCGCCAGAAACTCGTCGAGCGGGCAATCCGGTTTGGCAGCCCTGAACGTGTGCCGATCGTCTTCTGGAACCGCGATCAAGAGCAAGGGGACATCATGCTTTACCACCTGGCGCTGGGGGCGCCGGGCGATGGCGCCCCTAACGCTTGGAACTGGACTGAGAACGAATGGGGCTATCGCCTGGAGTCGCTTGGAGATGGCACAATGGGCCATCCTGTGGCACCGTTCTATCAGGACTTGCCTCTTCCTGAGGCTATCCGTGTGCCGGAGCTGCGCGAGGCGGAGCGCATGTCTGCGGTGCCGGCTTTCTTCCAAGCCTGTGACGATCGTTACCGCCTGGCCAGTCTGGACCTGAGTGGCTTCACTGTTTACACCCTGCTGCGCGGGTTTGAAAACTCCATGCAGGATTTTCTCTTGAACCCGGAAGGCTTTGCGGCGTTGATGGACCAGATCATCGGCTTTGAGTGCGAGTTGATGCGCCTGGCCGCGCGATACGGATTTCATGGCATCCACTTTGCCGATGATTGGGGCACGCAGACCGGCTTGATGATTGCGCCGGATTTGTGGCGGCGGCTGTTCAAACCTCGCTACGCTCGCCAGTTCGCCCTCGCTCACCAATTGGGCCTGCACACTTGGTTTCACTGCTGCGGGAAGTTCGATTTGATCATGGGCGACTTCCACGAGATCGGTGCGGACGTCATCAACATCTCGCAACCCAATGTGGTGGATGTAGCGGCAGTGAGCAGCCAGTTGCGCGGGCGGCAGTGTTTCATGGTGCCGATCAGCTATCAAACGGTCTCCATTCGTGGCACGTCGACGGAGATTCACGAGGAAGCCCGCCGCCTATACGAGCTGCTGGGCGCGACTTCGGGCGGTTTTGTGGGCTATGTGGAGGAGTATGGCGTCATGGGCATGTCGCCGGAGAATTATCGCGCCTGCGCGCAGGCATTCCGCCAGCTCGGTTGTGCTCTATAGAACAATTCCCTCAGCATTCTGCATCATGGGAAGAACCCGAGGAGCACGCGCCAGGCAGGAACTCCGGTTCCGTAGTGACGATCCACGAAAGAAAGAACGCATGAAACACATCCTTGTTTTCACCGCCTTGCTGATCGCGCTCGTGCCAACGTTGCGCGCCGCCGATGCCGCTGGGCACGGAGTTCGCAGCATCGCCCCGGCGCAGCGCTGGGAAGACGCCGTTGTCACCGGAAACGGGCGGATGGGAGCGATGCTCTTCGGCAATCCCACCAATGAGACGCTCGTCGCCAACCATTGCCGGTTGTTCCTGCCGCTCGGCAACCGCGAGATTGTTCCCGACCTCGGCCAGCAGGTGCCGGAACTGCGCCGGATCATCCGCGACAAGAACTACGACGAAGCGATGCGGTTCTTCCTCGGCAAAGCGAAAGAGCAAGGCTATCCCGGCCTCACCTGGACGGATAAGTTCCATCCTGGCTTGTTCATCAACATCCGCCAGCCGGCAGACGGCCCAGTCTCGGGATATGAACGGACGGAGAACTTCGCCACCGGCGAAGTCGCTGTTCGTTGGCGGGACAACCGCGGCGAATTCCGCCGCAGGTTATTCGTCTCGCGCTCTAACAATCTCATCGCGATCTCGGTGACCGGACCGGCACCCTGCGAACTCCAGTTCCCACCCATTGAGCAAAAGCTCATCCAGCCCGAGCTGCAGATGTCACCGGAGTGGGTCACATATCATGATGTTTATACCAAGGGCAAAGGTGGCTTTGATGCGGCCGTTCGCATCATCCGTCAGAATGAGGGCCGCGACACACTCGTGCTCATCCGCATTGTGCCTTGGAAAATCCCGCTACCGAAAGAGCAGAGCGAAGCCTGGGCATACTCGCCCGACAACCCGGATTTTAAGCGCCCCGGCGTATTCAAGGCCGTGCCGTTGTTGGCCGACAGTTCCGTTGTTGCCTACCGCGTTACGGACGATGCGAAGGCGCTAATGCCGCAGTTGAAGAAGTCGCTGGCTGATGTGCATGCCGATTATGACACACTGTTTTTGCCCCACTCCCAACTGCACGGGGCGCTATTTAATCGTACCATGCTTGATCTCGGCGGAGGAGCCGAGCGAGCGAAAACTGCCGAGGAACTGCTCGGCCTTGCCAAAAGCGATAACTGCCTGCCTGCCGCGCTCATGGAGAAGATGTATGACGCGGGGCGCTACATGTTGATATGCTCCGCGGGCGAACTGGCGCCGAATCTACAAGGCATCTGGACCGGTTCATGGGATGCTCCCTGGTCGGGCGACTTCACGCTCGACACCAATATCCAGGCCGCGATGGCCTCTGCTTGCAGCGCCAATCTGCCGGACCTGATGGAGGGTTATTTCCGGCTAATGGAGGGTTTCTATCCCGAATGGCGGCTCAACGCGCGGCGGATTTACGGTTGCCGGGGCTACTTTACCAACACCCGCGCGTCAAACACCGCGCTCGAATTGCACTGGGGCGACTGGGTGGGGGTGTTTTGGACCGCCGGTTGCGGCTGGCTGTCTAGCTTCTTCACTGAATACTCCGACTACACGGGCGACCGCGAGTTTCTGGCGAAACGCTGCGTGCCGCTGCTCAAGGAGATCGCAGCCTTCTACGATGATTTCCTGGTCGAGACAGACCAGAACGGACGGTTGGTCTTCAACCCTTCCTACAATCCCGAAACCGACTGCGGGATCAATGCGACGATGGACATCGCTGTCGCGCGTGAGGTCCTAAGCAAACTGATCAGCGCCTGCCGATCGCTCAGCATTGAACCTGACAACATCCCCAAATGGGAAGCGTTGCTCGGAAAACTGCCGGCCTATCCGATCAACGGCGGCGAGCTGACGGAGTGGGCATCCGAACGTACTTTCCACGGGCACCGCCACCATTCGCAGCTCTATCCCTGCTTCCAAAGCTTCGACCCGCTGTTTGAAACGTCGCCTGAACTGCGTCGAGCGGCCCAGAAGACTGTGAGGGCCAAGATCGCCGCCACCGACCGGGGTGGACCGGGCGACGAGCAATCGTCTTTCGGTCGAGTCCAAGCCGGCGTTGCGGCTGCATACCTGGGTCTTGCCGAGGAGGCCTACGGACGGCTGAAAGTGATGGCCGTGAAACGGTCGATGAATCCGAGCCTTGTCACCTCCCACGAACCGAACGCTGACATCTTCAACGCTGATGGCAACGGCGGAATTCCGCACATCGTGAACACGATGCTCGTCTTTAGTCGGCCAGGCCGGGTTGACCTGCTGCCCGCTTTGCCAGCCGAATGGCCGCGCGGCGAAGTTCGCGGAATTCTCGCTCGCGGCCAGATCACGATTCACCGGCTCGCCTGGGACAAACCCGCCAGAACCGTGATCATCAATTTGAGTTCGGGCGTGGATCAGACCATTACCCTTCGTCTGGGCTCGAAGCAACAAACAGTGCAACTGCCGAAGGACAAACACATCGAAGTGAAACTGACATGGTGAGGAGGAAGTGATGATGAATAGAGCCTGCTTGTATCTGCGCTGAGGATCTGGCATGGCCTGTGGCAAGGACGCCACGTCCTTATTTGACCTTTCAGCGTGCGAATATCCGGCGGATGACTTCCTCGATCGGGACTTCTTGTATATCAATGTCGCTGACGGGCAGTTCGTCGAGCAGGGCTTTGCAGACGGGAATCACTCGGTCGCGTTTGACCTTGAGCTGGATGCTTCCGGGGCTCTGCGCCACGACCTCGCCGTACTTGGCCAAGTCCCCGCCGCTCGCATGGGCCGCGCCTTCACATTGGATGGTGATGAGCTTGGAATCGGCGAAGCGGTCCACAACGTCACTGAGTTGGCCGTCGAAGAAGATCGTGCCATGGTCAATGATAATGACCCGCTTACAAAGCTCCTGAATGTCGGTCATGTAATGGCTGGTAAGCAGGATGGTCGTCTTCTGCTTCGCATTGTGCTCGCGCAGGAACTCGCGCACGGTTTTCTGCGAGACGACATCCAGCCCGATCGTCGGCTCGTCCAGGAAAAGAACCTTCGGCTGGTGCAGCAGGGAGGCGATCAGTTCCATCTTGGTGCGCTCGCCCAGCGACAGTTCGCGCACGCTGACGTTGAGCTTGTCGCGGACTCCCAGCAACTCGCTCATGTCGGCAACCGTGCGTTCGAGCGTGGCGGAGGAAATGCCGTAGATCTTGGCATTTAGCTCTAGTGATTCCCGCGCAGGCAGGTCCCACCAAAGTTGGTTCTTTTGGCCGAGCAATAGCGCGAATTGACGACGGTAGCCATCGTCTCTTTCCCATGGGGTGTAGCCCAGGACCTGGGCTGAGCCGCTGGTCGGATAAAGCAGGCCCGCCAACATCTTCAAGGTCGTGGTCTTTCCCGCTCCGTTAGGGCCAAGAAAACCAACCAGTTCCCCGGGCTCGACAGTGAAACTGACGTCCTTGACCGCCAGAGTCTGCTCGTATCGGCGGCGAAACAGGCCCCGGACTGCACCCGCAAATCCCGGCTGCTTTTTGTAGGTGCGAAAGGCCTTGGTCAGGCCGTTCACTTCGATGGCAGGCTTGGTCATCCCACCGCCAAACCTAGCGCATGAGCTGCTTTTCCAAGTAGCTGACGACCTGGCGAACGTTGGCGTCCACTTCCATGCGGTCTTTGACCAGCCGGCAGGCGTGCAGGACCGTTCCGTGGTCGCGGCCACCAAAGGCTTCGCCGATGGCGCTCAGCGAGGTATCCGTCATCTGGCGCGCGAGGAACATCGCAATTTGGCGCGGGAACGCGATGTTTTCCGGCCGGCGCTTGCTCGTCATGTCCGCCAGCCGAATATCGAAATGCTCGGCTACTTTTTTTTGAATGACCTCGATGTTAACCGCATAGCGGCCTTCCTCATTGAGAATCTCGCGCAGCAGACTCTCTACCATTTCCAGGCTCAACTTTTTGCCGGTCAGCGCGGCGTAAGAGGCCACGCGAATCAAAGCTCCTTCCAAGCGCCGGATGTTGTTTCGGATCCGGTTGGCTAGGAAGTTCATGATGTCTTCCGGGAGTTCCACGCCCATTATCTGCGCCTTCTTCTTGAGGATCGCTAGGCGCATCTCGACATCGGGGGGTTGCAGGTCCGTCACCAGGCCCCACTCAAACCGGGAAACCAGCCGCTGCTCGAGGTTCTGAATCTCGCTGGCCGGCCGGTCGCAGGTCAGCACGATTTGCTTGTGGGCCTCATGCAATGCATTGAACGTGTGAAAGAACTCCTCCTGAATCCGCTCTTTGCCCGCGAGAAACTGGATATCGTCAATGAGCAGCACCTCGGTCTGCCGGTATTTCTTGCGAAAGCGTGCGAGCTGGTTGTTCTGGATTCCGTCAATGTATTCGTTGGTAAACCGTTCGGAAGACAGGTATGCCACCCGGGCTCCCTTCCGGTGTGCCGAGACATGGTGCCCGATGGCGTGCAGGAGATGCGTCTTGCCCAGCCCGACCCCGCCGTAGAGGAAGAGCGGATTGTAGGATTTGCCGGGTGCCTGGGCTACCGCCAGCGCAGCGGCGTACGCGAAATTATTGTTGTTGCCGACTACGAAGGTGTCGAAGGTGTTCTTCGGGTTAAAACTCACCTCCGAGTTGGCCGGAGATTTTTCGGGAGCCGGCTCAATCGCCTTTTTCCTGGCTGGGGGCGGCTGAGGCGGCAGCCCGGCCGGATTGCCCCCGGAGCCAACCTTGAATTTCACCTCCAGTTGGCGGCCTGATGCCAACCCGATCACGTCCTGCAACAGCCCCATGTAGTTGTCCTTGAGCCAGACTTCACAGAAGTCGTTAGCCACTTCCAAGGTGATGCTGTTGTTCTCCTGCGAACAGGCGCGCAACGGAGCGAACCAAAGGTTGTAGGTGTCACCGGAGAGCATGGAACGTAGATGCTCCTGTGCGCTCGACCAAATCTTCTCCGCGGAAGCGTGCATGTCAGTATCCCCAAAAGCCCGATTTTCGGGCATTTTATTCACTAAGCCAGTCCGCTGCAATTTAGAGGCTGCCCTCACCAGTTGCTGCTACTACCGATCTGCCTTCCAGCCAATAAATTCCATATTTCATAAGAGGGCTACCTTTCTACGCGAATTCAACAACGACACAAACTGCTTTAAATCAACAACTTACAAATAACAGCCGCGCCTGCTTACAACATGAGACATTTAGAGCCCGATCCGGCGGGACACACCTGCTGCGGCTGCACATGCTTTTAGGGAATCCAGGCCTCGTTTGCGAGGACAACATATTAACTCTTATTAACGAGTTATTCACAGGCTTGTTTCCACCAGTAAAATCAGGCTCTTCAGCCCTCTTTCGAAGCCAGCGGCAGCCCGAAACTTCAGACTGCCTGCTCGCCGGTTTCTTCTGTCCGGATGCGAATCGCGTTCTCGATAGTGCTGACGAAGACCTTGCCGTCGCCGATCTTGCCGGTCTTGGCCGCCTTCACAATCGCGTCCACTGCCGCTGTGACCTGGTTGTCACCCAGGACGACTTCGATCTTTATCTTGGGGAGGAAATCAACCGTGTACTCACTGCCGCGATAAATCTCGGTGTGGCCTTTCTGCCGGCCGAAGCCCTTGACCTCAGAAACAGTCATGCCTTCAACTCCCAAAGCCGACAGGGCTTCTTTGACGTCTTCGAGTTTGAAGGGTTTGATAATGGCCTCGATCTTTTTCATATCGTACTTCCGCTTTGTGAGAAGATACTAACAGCCGGTGCCGGGCTGTAAACAGGAATGTTCTGAAAATCTTCTCTCTACTTCTGCCACAAGGCTGGCAGCAATCGCCGATGCAGATGGTGGCCCAGGATATGCGCTGATAACCCTCTTATGCAGATGGCAAAGCTTATTAATACTTGCGTAGTAAGGTTTGACAGGAATTAGAACGTATGATTAACTGACCTCAGCAACGCCACTGAAATTCTGCGGGAAGCAGTCATTTGTTCTTTCTTAGCCCGTTAACGATTTCGGCCTTGGCCCCAGTACAGACCCGGGCCGATTTTCTCCTTAATCCCACTATTGTACTATTCGAAATTCCCCGGGCTTTTCGGTCACCCCCTGACCGACTAGCCCGGTTTTGTTTGCCGGAACAAGGAGAGGCTCGACCCGGTATGAGATTCCCGCTACAAAGGTGCTCACTTGATGAAGAAGTTTGGACTGGCGAAGAGTACCTTCTTGATTCCGGGAGCCCTTGGGCTCCTGGCCGTGGCGGCGTTCGTGCTCTGGATTGAGCGTGGGGCGAGCAAGCCACTGACCTTGCGTGTGCCGGGGACCGACCAGGCGCCGGGCAGCGAACTGGGCGGCAATGCCAATCCCGTCCTCGCTGGCAAGCTCGTCCGATCCGATGGCCAACCGGCTACTCTCCCGGGCGCGTGGCCTCAGTTCCGCGGGCCAAATCGGGACGGCATCAGCCCCGAGACCGTAAGCCTCGCGCGCGCCTGGCAGCCATCGGAACCGCGCGAGCTATGGGCAGTTGACGTGGGTGAAGGCTACGCGGGCCCTGCCGTTCTCAATGGGCGCGTCTATCTCATGGACTACATCCGCGACAGCAAACAGGACGCCCTCCGGTGCCTATCGCTGGCTGACGGGCGCGAGATCTGGCGTTATGCGTATCCACTGTCGGTTAAACGCAATCATGGCATGTCGCGGACCGTGCCTGTGGTCACGGACAAACTCGTCGTGGCGATGGGTCCCAAGTGCCATGTCGTTTGTTTGGATCCAGCCACAGGGGAACTGCGCTGGGGTCTGGACCTGGTTCGTCAATACGGGGCGATCGTCCCCCCTTGGTACGCCGGGCAGTGCCCGCTGGTTGACCAAGGTAGGGTCATCCTGGCCCCCGGCGGCAAGGCAGCCCTGTTGCTCGCGTGCGACGCCCAGACCGGCGCCGCCCTCTGGCAAACTCCCAATCCGCACGGTTGGAAAATGACCCATTCCTCGGTGATGCCCATGGACTTCGACGGCCAGCGCATGTACGTCTATTGCGCCAACAATGGCGTCGTGGGCGTCTCGGCGAAGGACGGTTCAATCCTCTGGGAGACCACCGATTGGAAAATCAGCATCGCCACCGTGCCGTCGCCGCTGATTCTGAGCGACGGCCGGGTTTTCCTTAGCGGCGGGTATAACGCCGGCAGCCTGATGCTGCAGCTTCGCAAGGAAGGTGAGCGCCTCGTGCTGCGGACCCTGTTTAAGTTGGAACCGGGTGTCTTCGGCGCCACGCAGCACACGCCTATTCTTTTGGACAATCATCTTTACGGGGTGCGCGCCGACGGCAGATTCGTGTGCCTGACCTCGGAAGGAAAGCCGGTGTGGAACAGCGGTTCGGGCCAGCAATTCGGCTTGGGCCCTTTCGTCAGCGCCGACGGGCTCTTCTTTGCCGTGAACGACGGTGGGCTGCTGCGCTTGATCGCGGCGACCCCGGAGAAATATACACTGCTGGCCCAGGCGCAGGTATTGAAAGGCCACGATTCCTGGGCGCCGCTGGCGCTGGCGGGAGGCAGGCTGATCGCCCGCGATCTCACCCGCATGGTGTGTCTGGATGTCTCGCGGCACTAATAGCTCGACGCTGTAGGGAAGTGGCCGACCTGCCCTGGGCAGCCATTTCTTCTAGGCTCGCAGGGAAGGGAAGCTCGGCCGAGAGCCGCCTCCGAGGCATCGGATCACCAAAGCAGTGTTGGTGGCTACGGCACCTCCGCGGTGCTCAGTACAGGCAGGTGCGCAAGAAAACGGCTAAAGTCCCGCCGTCTCCTGCCGATACAAGAACCGTCAGCAGAAGCTGACTTGGCGACGCCTTGTGGTGCCGCCCATGGGGCGAAGCAGTGCTGGCTTCGCAACTCGGCTGATTCGGAAGGCCTCCAAAGTTAGGCCGTTCTCATGGTTTCAGAACAGATAGGGTAACCAACAAATAATCAACAGCAAGGTGGTGAGGCCAAACAAAGGAACAAGAATGAAACTCGGAACAAAATCAATCGTCGTGGCTGCTGTGTTGGCAACCACTCTGCTGGGCGCCTCGATTGCGCAGGCCGAACTCGTGTATAAAAACGTATTTCCCCTCAAAGGGGTGGTCGATGTCCCCTGCATTAACGACGAGGTGCTCTTCGATGGAGGGGTGGCTCTGATGGTGACCGCGACAAAGAGCGCATCTGGGAATATCAACGCCACGATTCACCTTGGGCCTGACCAACTTAGAGGTATCGACCAAGCCGGCAACGTGTTTAAAGTTGTGGGAGCGGCAAACGCCGCCATTCACGTTAAGAACTCTGCCGCGAAAGCGAACTTTGAATGCGAACTTAATCTGGTAGAACAAGGTTCAGGCGCTGTGCTTAAGCTGCATGTGACCGGCAGCGTCCTGGTGCAGGCTGATGACGAGATTGAAGTGTCTCTAGATTTGAAGAACTTGAAAATAACCTGCAAATAGCCCGCGATTAAGATGCTGTTAATCGAGCATCTGACAAATTGCTCGCACGAGCGCCGCTGCAAGAACCGTAGCGGCGCTCGCCATTTATGCAGGCAGTGCTCAGAATCAAGATCAGCGATCGGACCAGGAGAAGCTCAGAATCTGGACATCGCGCTGATTGTTGCGGCCAAGGATGGCGGTGAAATAGCGGCTGTAGCCATTCATGGTGGCCGTGATGTCCACCTTGAAGGTCTTGCTGCGCACATCGCAGTATTGGCCGAGCTGGCCTGCAAGTTGGAGGGGTATGTTGGGGACCCGGGTCACCTGGTTAACAGCGCGGTAGGGCCCCATGAGACCACTGCCATCATCTTCCCCCGAGCGGCCACTGACGATCGCTTCGGCCACCATGGAGTCAACTCCCGGAAGCACTTGGAGGACCTCCGCCGAGGCTGTGTTGATGTTGACCTTGCCGTCGGAAAGCGGTGTGAAGAGGTTGGTCAGGCCGGCCACGAATGTCGGTGCCGTATTTGCGGATTGGCCGTAGGAATTGCGCTGCCGGCTAAAGTAATTGGGCTGATAATTGGTCAAGACGCCTCCATAGTAGATTTCCGGCGTGACGCCCCTGATCAGTAGAAGCTCCGAGATGTCGTCAATCGGACCGTTCTTAGCCATGTAAGGAGGTTTCAGCCCCTCGTAGTAACGAGTCTCAGCTCCCTCAGGGTGAGTCTGGTCGTCAGGGTCAATCCAGTCGATAATGGAGTTGACGATGGGTGTGGCCTCGCCCGGGGAGACGCCCATGAGCGTGAGCGCTTGGGGCAGGACCTGTTGCAGCACAGGCTCCGGAGCGTTAATGTTGAACTTACTTTCAAGGTCAGTGATCTTCCAGCTCACCGTGCCGTGTCCCAGAGTCAAGGGGTTCTGTACCTCGGCGATCGGGTTGTTGGTGGGGCCAAGCTCGCCCGAGCCAGTTGCCCAAGGCTGGTCGAGCGAATCGTATGGCTGCTGTTGATTGAGCAGTGAATTGGCAAGGACCCAGCGGGCATACTCGACCCCCGACCGTCCCAGCCACTCCAGCTCCGCTTCATTATTGGCGTTGCGGGCCAGCTTGGTCTCCACTTTCATGGAATAGGCAAATCCTGCCGCCAGGACTGTCAGGACCAGGATCGAAATCATCACGATGACCAGGGCGATTCCTTGCTCAGAGGGGCGGGGGGGGCGCAGGCTGATCAAAGGGGCAC
>Ga0118677_10012083_pt1 | contig 12764 bp, 6 predicted proteins | sample AliMusrvi5mmetaG_FD_86154 | JGI IMG/M metagenome (GOLD analysis project Ga0118677, IMG submission 86154)
GTGAATCCGTATTACCTCGCTATGAGCGCATCGCCTTTGAAAAATCCCTGGTCGCACCGCAGGGACAACCGCTGGCAGCCTTTCTCTGCCCAGGTCACCCGCTTCTTGATTCTGTTATCGACCTGACTCTGGAACGTAATCGCGATCTCCTGAAAAGAGGCGCTGTGCTGGTCGATGAACGCGATTATGGTACTCATCCACGAGTGCTGTTCTATTTGGAACACGCTATTCAGGACGCAAGCCTTACGCGCAGTGGCAGCCGTCGTGTTGTATCCAAGCGCCTGATGTATGTGGAAATGGACGAAACAGGAACGGTCCGTCAGGTACAATACGCACCTTATTTGGATTACCGCCCGTTAGCAGCAGGAGAACCTGGTGTTGAAGCTTTGCTCGACCATCCGGAATGCAAATGGATTGCAAAAGGTCTTGAACAGAAGGCTCAGGGTTACGCTGTTGCTCATGTTGTGCCGGAACATCTTGCAGAAGTTAAAGGGCGCAAACTTGAATTGATTTCGAAAACAGAAGCGGCTGTGAAAGAACGGCTGACCAAGGAAATTACCTACTGGGACCATCGTGCTGAAGAACTGAAACTGCAAGAGCAGGTAGGCAAAGTCAACGCCAAGCTCAACTCAGGCGAAGCTCGGAAGCGGGCCGATCTTTTGCAAGGTCGCTTACAAAAACGGTTAGAAGATTTACGGCTTGAAGCTCAGATATCCCCACTTCCTCCCGTTTTGCTTGGCGGAATGCTCGTTGTGCCAATCGGTCTTATAAGAGCAATTACAGGAAAGCCAGAGCCTGTGCCGAGCACTCCGGTCGATACACAGGACAGCGCTGCTCGCGCGAGATCAATTATTATGGACATTGAGCGAAATCTGGGTTTTGACCCCACTGACAGGGAGTTTGATAAGCTCGGCTATGACATCGAAAGCCGCATTCCAGGTACGGGAAAGTTGAGATTCATTGAAGTGAAAGGCCGTATATCAGGCGCTCCTACCATCACTGTCACTCGGAATGAGATCCTCTATTCCCTCAATAAACCCGATGATTTTATCCTTGCCATTGTAGAGTTTATAGATACTGAAACGCACAATGTTCATTACTTGCGCCAGCCTTTCAAAAGAGAGCCTGACTTTGGTGTCACAAGTGTGAATTACAATTTTTCTGAACTATTGATGCGAGCAGAGTCACCCAAATGAATGGTCAACCTCCTTATTTTGAGCCGATACGGCAGCAGGCCGCACTACGTTGGGATCAACTTGAACGCGATCCTGATTTGGCAGGACCATGGCATCAACTTTTCAAGCAGGTGCAGAGTCCAAGACATATTTTGTCAGAATTATTACAGAATGCAGACGATGCAGGAGCTACTGAAGCTGCCGTTCGAATTGAAAATAGTGCGTTTATTTTTGAGCATAACGGTGAAGATTTCAAGGAAGATCATTTCGCATCGCTTTGTCGCTTTGGTTACTCGAACAAGAGAGTTCTACATACAATAGGCTTTCGCGGAATCGGGTTCAAGAGTACTTTCAGTCTGGGTGATGCTGTTGAACTTCATACCCCAAGTTTATCGGTAGTATTTCACAGTAAACGGTTTACAGAGCCCAGCTGGGTCGATACTGCGGCGACATTAAAAGGTGTTACCATGGTTCGCGTCGCCATTAGCGATGATAATCGACGTAGAGAGGTTGAAAAAAACTTGGAGGAATGGCTCAAAAGCCCTGTGTCACTTTTGTTTTTCAAAAACATCAGAAGACTTTGCATAGAGACTCATGACCTCCGTTGGAGCAGTCTTGGTGCCGGCCCGGTTCCAGACTCCGAAAGGATGGTATTGAACGGGAATGAAGAAGAGTCGTTTCTCCTGATTAGTTCCGATGAAAAAGAGTTCCCGCAAGAAGCGGTTTTTGAAATATGTCAGGAGCGAATGATCGATACAGATCAATCTGCCGGTTTTCCGCCTTCAAAAGTCGAAATCGCATTGGGGGCAAAGGGGCGTTTATACGTAGTCTTGCCTACCGGAGTTGAAACAACGCTTCCTTTTGCCTGCAATGCTCCATTTATTCAAGATCCTGCACGCCTAAAGATCAAGGACCCTGAAACTTCTCCAACGAACCGCTGGTTACTGGGGCGCATTGGTAAACTTGCGGCTTCGGCCATGATAGCATGGCTCAAAACGGCTTCATTGAGTTTGGCAGATCGTTCTTATGCTTACGCGCTAATGCCTGATGTCGATCGAGAGGATTCTTCGTTGGAAGGAGTATGCGCTACTGTCGTCGAAGAATCGTTTGCAGCTGCAATCAATGAAAAGAGCTATGTTCTTACCCAAGAAGGTGAACTGACGAGAAATGGAATGAGCGTAGTCATTCCTGATGAACTGTTTGAGATTTGGCCTGAGGATAAGGTTGCGAGTTATTTTGACGCCAAAGGTCGACCAGCACTCTCAAAACATATAGCTATGCCCGATCGGGTTAAGCTTACAAATTGGAGTGCCGTTGAAAGCATTAACCGGAATCAGATCCTATCTACTTTGGAGACAAACTCTTTGCCTAAACCGGAAGGCTGGAGGCAGTTGTTAGCACTTTGGGTTTTTGTTGCCCCAGACATGGTCCGATTATTTCGAGAAAATCCTATTGCAAAAAAACTACATATAGTTCCTGTCCAAGGTAAGGACATTTTGTACTCCGCTCATGAAGTGGTTCGTCTCGGTGAAAAAAGATTATTGCAGTCTTATGATGACTGGGACTTTCTTGCCACCAATCTTTTAGTTCTAAACCAGAACTGGCCAAGGTTTCTTGCTGAACAGCGTCGTGATACTGAAAATGGTCAGAATAACTGCCGACAAATGGATGCTGAGTTAGCCCAACGGCTTCTCAGTGCTCTTGGATTGGAGGATGCAAGTGACGTAAGCAAGGTTATTGATCAGGTCGCATCATCGTTTTTCGTTAATGAGAAGCTTCAAATCAAAGAGTGTGTCAGACTTGCGCAAATAGCTTGTAAACTCGGAGCTTCGGTTGGCGATGCATTTCGCTATGTCACACTCGATTCATACCTACGACAAATTAGTTTCGTCGTTGTTTATGATCCGAAAGGAGAGCGGGGTTTGCTACTTCCTAAAGAATGGTATTTAACTCATACTTTGAACGAGGCATATGCGAATACATGGAACTCATGTACTCCTGAAGAGTGGGCTAGATGGATTGAATCCGGACGTGCGGGTTTCGCAAGTTTTGTTCCGATTTCTTTGCGAAAGGAATCGTTTTATGATCGAACCAGACTGCTTCATGATATGGACAAAAGGGGGTTTTCAGGAACTTCTGATTTTCCTTATAGGAACGAGTATTTCCAGTTGGAAGACTGGGACTTCACTGAGATATTGTGGTCCCATTGGCAAACAATTTCTCTTGAGGATGAGAACATATGGGGGCAGGTGATGCAACAAATTCTTTACCAGCCGGTTGAATACTGGAGCAAGGCAAAGAGCGCACGAGCATCGCAAATTGCGACGACAGGCACCAAACGTTCTATCACCAATGACCAGTTGCTCCCGAACTGGATAATCAAGTTCCGCGAACTACCTTGCCTTCCTGATACGAGAGGGTTTTATAGAAAGCCATCTGAACTGCTGCGGCGCACACCTGAAACAGAATCTCTGATGGATGTCGAGCCCTTTTTACATGGCAGGATTGACAATGAAGCGACCCGGCCATTTCTTGATTTGCTTGGAGTGAGCAATGTACCTACTGGACCTGAACGATTGCTTGACTGCCTGCGCGCTTTGTCAAAATCTGATAAGCCACCAGTTCAGGAGGTCGAAAAGTGGTATCGACGCCTTGATCAGATGGCTGACTCCTGTTCCACAGAATCCTTCTCGAATATCAAAAAAGCTTTGCGAGATGAAAAGATCGTGCTGACAGAAGACTCTGTTTGGACTAATGGATCAGATGTTTTTTTGTCTTCGGACGAGGAGGATGTACCTGGGGCAGCTGTCATTCGCCAAACGGTTGCTGACTTGAGCTTGTGGCGGAAGATTGCTATTTCCGAACGTCCTACAGCGGATCTGGCCATTCTATGGATGAAGAGTCTTCCTATAGATTGCGCATTGCCTTCCGAAGAACTGCGCAGGGTGAAGGCTCTGCTGGCTCGCCACGCTACGAGGATTTGGTACGAATGCGGTTGTTGGCTTAGCCTGGCAAACGAGTTGGTGGCTATTGATACGTTGCGATTCTCGTTGACCATGCGCACGCTTATTCCTTGGAGTAGCCTACATCCGTGGGTAAAACAGGCGACCGCAGATTTTCAGAAACTCTCTTCCGATCTCACTGATTTTCAGCCTTTTTCTGACATACCGTCACTTGCATCGAGAATTGATGATCACTTTGAACTCGATAAGATTGTCCCCGGTCAATCCGAGCAAAAGCCTTGGGTCCAGCAGTTTGGAACAGATATTGCACGCATTCAGTTAGAGGACAAGGACGATGAGGAGCGAATTCGGAAGCTTGGTTCCGATTTGGCTGAAAGTTGTTGGCAACAGGTGTCTGAGCTGGAAGTTATTCCCTACATTGATGGAAAACCTGCTGGAACATCAAAGGACGTTGATGTTATTTGGTCGAAGAACATAATCTATTTTAATACAATACCTTATGCTAGGTTGGCTCGTCTTGTGCCAGAAATGCTTGGTAAGGTTTTCGATCGACCAGACGTTTCGGCTGCGTTGAGTTATTGCTATGGTCGTTCTCCGGTCGATGTAACCGAATACATGAAAGAAAACTTCTCCCTCGCTGATCCGAGCTTTACGAATACCGAAGGAGACCATCATCCAACGGAGACAAATAAAGAGATTGAGCACATATCCGATCGAGGCATCATTCCTTCAAAACAGCAAAATCCGGAGCTGATTGAAAACATGACCGAAATTCCGAGAGAGGCAATTGCTGACATATCGACCAAGGAGGTACCTGATTTGACTCTGGAAAATGTTACTGATGATCAAGAATTGGTTGAGGTTGCAGATCAGAAACCGCGCATAAATCAAAAATCAGCTAGAGCCAGTATAGTTGAATTATTTATTCAAAACCTTGGCTACAGAAAAGAAGGTGATGATTATTTTATTCATGCGGACGGTAGCTCACTGGTAAAATCCAGAGGAGAAATATTCCCATGGGTACGTAGTACTTCTTCTGGCGAGGTCATCTGCCGTTACTGGACAAAGGACCATTGTCTTGAACGGGAGCCGATGGAGATTGATGCTGAGATTTGGAGTATGGTGGAAAAGTTTCCTCAAACATGCACACTCTTGCTGGCTGATACCAAGGGAAATCCAATTGAAATTCGTGGTGAAACATTAAACGCACTCCGTGATTCCGGCAACCTCAAATTGTATCCAGCAACCTATCGGTTGGTTTATAAAAATGAGCACGAATAGCTCTATCTGAACAGCAGAAATAAAAACACTAAATGCAACATAAATTAAAATATTGGAGATTTTAATGCAGACAGAAGAAGAATTGGTTATTGCTCCTGATAACTGGTTTGAATATGAACCCGGTGAAGTCGATGACTCCCAGATAAAGGAGTACGATATTACTGCGTCACCTAATGACTTTAACATGTCAACCATGTTCAGTTTTATAGAGTCTGGTGCGGTTAAAATACCTGGATTTCAACGGAACTATGTCTGGGATATCAAAAGAGCATCGAAGCTGATTGAATCAATTCTTATAGGCTTGCCGATACCCCAAATTTTTCTTTATGAGGAGTCGCGTAACAAGTTTTTGGTGATTGATGGTCAGCAGCGTTTAATGACGATTTACTACTTCATCAAACAGCGCTTTCCAAAAAAGGAGAAGCGTATTGAGCTTCGAAGAATCTTTGATGAAAAGGGGAATATACCTGATGACGTTCTGCAGGATGATGCTTATTTCATAAAGTTCAATCTTCAGCTTACTGAGCGTTTGCCGGATCGGCCAAATCGACTGAACAAGCTAAATTATGGAACACTTGGGGAATTAAAGACCACGTTTGATCTCCGTACTGTTCGAAATATCATAATCAAGCAAAATCTGCCTGATTCGGAAGAGGGTGATGTGTCATCGATTTATGAAATATTTAATCGTCTGAATACCGGTGGGGTCAATCTAAAACCACAAGAAATCAGGACAAGCCTTTATCACTCATATTTCTATGAAATGCTCTATCGCATAAACCTGGATCCTCGTTGGCGTAGACTATTGGGATTGGCAGAGCCGGACTTGCACATGAAAGACATCGAAATTCTTTTGCGTGCCTATGCTATGATGATGTGTGGTACTGAATACAAACCATCAATGACAAGATTTCTGAATCTTACATCAAAACGGGCGGGAACTCTTTCAAAAGAAAAGGTTGATTATCTGGAAAATCTTTTCAACGCATTTCTTATTTCCTGTTCTTTGTTGCCGGAGAATGCATTCTTCAGGGCTAATGAAGAGCGGGTAAATATCTCTCTTATTGACTCTGTATTTGCTGCGCAATGCACATCAGCATTTACGAATAGCTTGCTTGATTTGCCTGTTTTAAACCCTGAAAAGTTACAAGATCTTAAAATAGATAATGAGTTTGTTGGCGCTGTACGATCTGATACAGCAAGTTCTGCAAATGTTGCCAAAAGACTCGAAAGATCACGTGTAATTCTTCATGGATAACAAAATGCCAAACACAAAAGAAACCTTTATTGATTCGTTGTATGAAGAACAAAAAGAACTTATTGCTTTTCTTCAGCAGCAGGGTCAACTATCATATTCACAAAGTGTCGAAGCGTTTCTGAGCAAGACACTTTTGTTGTCTTGTGCGAGTTACTTTGAAAGTCGCATAACAGACTCAATATCCGATTATGCCAAGAGCGTTTCGAATTCTGATGAGGCACTTGTCTCATTGGTTCGCATCAAGGCAATTGAGCGGCAGTATCACACGTACTTTGAGTGGCGTGAAGGGAAAAGGAGTGCAATTCCTTTTTTCGCTATGTTCGGCTCTACAATCAAAGATTCAGCGAAGAAGGAACTGAAGACAGGAGATCTTTCTGAAGCTGTTGCTGCTTTTCTGGAGCTAGGTGATCTGCGAAATCTGCTTGTTCACGAGAACTTTGCTGCTTATTTATTGGAAAAGACATCAGATGAAATATATGAGCTTTACTGTCTGGCTCTAAAGTTTGTTGCGTATATAGAAGGAAGACTTAATCCGATTACGGTCGGGGAATCAAGTTAGAAAATGAAACTTGCTAAAATTGACATTACCTACTTCCGCTGCTTCGAATCGCTTGAAGTCAAACTTCACCCAGACATTAATGTCTTTGTTGGTGCAAATGGAGCAGGCAAAAGCAGTATTCTTGATGCCATAGCCATAGCTCTTTATGAGATCGTTGCTGCAAATGGTGGTGGAGGCAAAAACCAGCGAAAGATGCAGGGGGCCGCACTTCAGGCTACGGATATCTACGTTCCACCTTCAGCGCGGCACAATATCTTTGGACGCAAGAAATTTGTACAGATTAGCGCAGGGGTAACGGATTACTATCCAGTCGAAGATTTCACAGGAAAAACACCAGAGGGACAGGACGCATTGCTGGAGTGGACAGAACTCATTGAATATCGTATTCCAAACACATTTACCTATGACACAGCTACATCGGAAAGAGTAGCGGAGCTTCATCGGTATGTGAAGGCACTCTGGGAGGAAATAATCAAAAGTCCGCAAGCGATGATTCCTTTGCCCGTTGTTGCGTACTACCGTGCAACCCGAAGGATGGGCGTAATGCCTGAACTTGGAGATATCTTCAAACTCGATCTTGCCAGAGACAAGGCATTCGTCAGTGCCCTCGATGCAGCAGCTAATTTTACTGCGATGTGCCAATGGTTCTACCTGCGAGAGAACTCCGAGCTTCGTGCCAATGTAAACGCCCAGAATGGTGATAGTAAGGAGTTTGCTGACTTGCGTGCAATACGTCAGGCATTGAAACTTACCATAGAAGGACTGGAACGCGTTTATTTTGATGGCAGCCCTCCTCGGCTGATGGTTGAAATCCGCCAATTTGATGGCAGTTCTGGCGCATTTGAGCTGGCGCAACTGAGCGACGGCTACCGTAATCTCCTTGCACTGGTGCTTGACTTTGCACGTCGGCTTGCGCAGGCCAATCCGACTTTGCCAAATCCGCTTGCAGCTCCGGGTATTCTGCTTATTGACGAAATCGAATTGCATCTTCATCCCCGCTGGCAGCAGAAAGTCATTCCTGCTCTTCGAACGGCTTTTCCGAACACACAGCTTATTGTTACGACACACAGTCCGGCTGTTCTCACCACGGTACGCCGCGAACATATCAAACTACTCGGCACTGACCATACGTTTGAGCAGATCCCGAATGACGTAGGCACCTATGGTGCTGAAAATTCCCGTGTTCTGGCTGAGGTGTTTGGTACCTACCCTCGACCTCAAAATATTGGTACTGTCCAGCAATTAGCTGAATACTATCAGGCAGTGGAAGCTCAAGAACATGATACCGATCAAGCAAAAGCTTTACGTCAAGAGCTTGAATCAGCATTGGGTACAAGTGACCCGGATCTTCAGCGTGCCGATCTTCGGATAAAACAGTTACAATTTCTGAAGCAACAATGAAGACCATCCCACGTAATACGCCACCGGACTGCCTTGACAAGCAGCCCATAAATCAGCCTTGGAATGATTTTGCAGGGACTTCATGTCATACTGAAACCAGAAACAGTCTCACTCAAGAGCAATGTGGTCTTTGCTGCTATTGTGAAAGTCCGGCCAATGATGGTGATGGTCACATAGAACACATGGAACCTCGCAAGAAGAATCAGAAAAGAACATACGACTACGCCAATCTTGCCATCTCATGCAATGGCGGTAATGCTCGACATTGTGGGCACTTCAAGGATGCTCCGCATAACCATGATTTTACCTGGAATCCCGATAAGTTTTCCTCCCCCCATGATCCCGAAACATATTCGCTGTTCAGGTATGACAACCTTGGTCATATCAACCCGACAGCGCTCAATCCGGATAAAGCCGGGTATATGATCGGGTATCTCGGTCTCGATTGTTCGCGACTTGTCGAACAACGGCACCGCCACGCCTGCACCTTAATTGATACACTGAATGCTGAACCCGATGCAAAGACAGTGACTTTTCTTCGTGCACATTTTCTTAGCCCTGATACAACAGGTTACCTGCAAACGTTTTATTCGCTTTCACAAGCGATTCTTAACCCATGACACACATCAAAAAAAAACTTATAGAAGTCGCATTGCCGCTTGAAGCAATCAACATAGCCAGCGCACGCGAAAAGTCCATTCGTCATGGTCACCCATCAACACTCCATCTGTGGTGGGCACGGCGACCTTTGGCGGCAGCACGAGCTGTGATATTTGCACAGATGGTGGATGACCCCTCGGCTCATCCTGATATTTTCCCAACCGAGAAAAAACAGGAAAAAGAAAGACAACGACTGTTTCGCATTATCGAAGATTTAGTGAAATGGGAGAACACGACGAACGAAAAGGTATTACAGCATGCACGCGACGAGATCTGGCAGAGCTGGCGCTATACCTGTGCAGAGAATGCCGACCACCCCCGTGCAGCAGAATTGTTTGACCGTTACAAATTACCTGCCTTTCACGACCCCTTCGCTGGCGGTGGAGCCCTGCCTTTGGAGGCGCAGCGACTGGGATTGGAGAGTTACGCCAGCGACCTGAACCCGGTGGCGGTACTGATCAACAAGGCGATGATCGAGATTCCACCGAAGTTCGCAGGAAAACCGCCCGTTAATCCTGTATGGCAGAAAAAATCTCCTGCCGATAAAATGGGACACGAATGGAAGGGTGCACAGGGGTTGGCTGATGATGTTCGCTACTATGGACAATGGATGCGGGATGAAGCTCAGAAGCGCATCGGCCATCTCTATCCAAAGATCGAAGTGACTGCGGCAATGGCCGAAGATCGACCTGATCTGAAAAAGTATGTTGGCAGGAAGCTCAATGTGATTGCCTGGATTTGGGCGCGCACGGTCAAAAGCCCCAACCCGGCATTCGCCGATGTCTATGTGCCACTCGTATCAACGTTCATGCTCTCGACAAAGGCTGGAATTGAAGCTTATGTCGAACCAATTATCAAGGATGAGGGTTACCGCTTCACAGTGAAAGTTGGTAAGCCGAAGGATGTTGAGGGGACGAAGAGAGGGACAAAGTTAGCGAGGGCAAACTTCACTTGTTTGGTGTCGAGTGCACCGATTTCTGGCGACTATATCAAGGCTGAGGCAAAGGCTGGGCGTATGGGTGCACGATTGATGGCTATTGCTGTTGCTGTTGAAAGCGGTCACGGACGCTTCTATATCAGTCCGTCTACAGAACAGGAAGTTGCAGCAATCGAAGCACAACCTATATGGAAACCGGACGTCTATATTTCCGGTACGACTCAGTACTTAGGAATCAAACCATATGGCATGGAACAGTTTTCCGAACTGTTCACAGACAGGCAACTAGTTGCGCTCACAACATTTTCTGACCTAGTCACCGAAGCACGGAAACAAATTCTCTTAGATGCCCAAAAGGCCTGCCTAAATGAAAATGGCAAGTTGTTGAGTGATGGCGGCATCTCTGCAACGGCATACGCAGATGCAGTTTCAGTCTATCTTGCCTTTGCTTGTGATTATGCAGCCAACTATTGGTCAACACTGGCAACCCCAGCCGATGGATTTATCCGAGGCACCTACGCCATGCATGCTTTACAAATGAGTTGGGATTACGCAGAAGCGCCACCATTTGGAGATACAAGCGGGAACTGGCTAGCGGGAATTGAGTGGATCGCCAAGGCGATGGCTTCACTGCCCGCGACGACGCGAGCTCAGGCTTCTCAAATGAATGCTGCAAAACAAGACGTTTCTGTCAACAAAGTAATTTCCACAGATCCACCCTATTATGACAATGTTCCCTACGCAGATCTATCAGACTATTTCTACGTATGGATACGCAGCGCATTGAGGGCAGTTTTTCCTGACCTCTTCGCGACGCTTGCAGTACCAAAGGCAGAGGAACTAGTTGCGTTTGCTTACCGCCATGAAAACGGCAAGCTAGGAGCTGAAGCGTTCTTCCTTAGTGGAATGACTGAAGCAATGCGTAGATTAGTAGAGCAAGCTCATCCAGCATTTCCAGTCACCATTTACTATGCGTTCAAACAATCAGAAACTGGTGGCAGCATAGGCACAACTAATACCGGATGGGATACTTTCTTGGGCGCGGTCATCGATGCTGGATTTGCTATTAGTGGCACTTGGCCGATGCGCACAGAACGCGGTGCTCGCAATCGTAGTATTGATTCAAACGCCCTCGCCTCCAGCATAGTCCTTGTCTGCCGCCCTCGCTCGGCCAATGCGCCGATTGTAACCCGCCGTGAGTTCCTCAACGCGCTTAAAGTGGAACTGCCCGCTGCGCTCGCGCACATGCAGGCAGGCAACATAGCACCGGTAGATTTGGCTCAGGCAGCCATCGGACCCGGCATGGCAGTCTATACTCGCTATGCCAAAGTCCTCGATGCCGACGGTAACCCTGTTCCTGTGCGAGCCGCATTGGCGCTGATCAATCAGGTGCTTGATGAGGCTCTGGCTAAGCAGGAGGGCGATTTCGATGCTGACACCCGCTGGGCGCTTACCTGGTTCGAGCAAATGGGCTTTAACGATGGCGATTATGGTGTTGCCGAGCAGCTTTCCAAGTCTAAAAATACGGCTGTGACTGGTTTGGTTGATGCGGGTATAATTCTCTCCAAAGCCGGTAAAGTGCGTCTGCTGAAACCTGCTGAACTGCCTGCCGATTGGGATCCGACCACAGATGCGCGCCTCACCGTTTGGGAAATGGTACATCAACTCATCCGTGTGCTCGAAGCCCGCGGCGAAAGCGCTGCAGCGGATCTGGTGGCCAAGCTTGGCAGCCAGGCTGAGATTGCTCGCGAACTTTGTTATCGCCTCTACACACTCTGTGAGCGTAAAAAACGCGCCAATGAAGCTATGGCTTACAACGCTTTGGTGCAAAGCTGGCCGGAAATCACAAGGTTGGCTCAAGAAACTCCACGCGAAGCCACGTCCGATACCTATAACTTGTTTGACCTGAAATAAACTATGGCCATTACCAATCACGAACGTGTCGGCAAGGCGCTGGCGCAACTGAAAGAGGGCTTGTCTCCCTTTGTCGAACGAGAGGTTAATGCCGCAATTGACGCTAATCTACTGTCTATTCAGCAGCTCAAAAGTTACACAGATGATCCAATTCTTGCCAATAGAAAAATTGGGGATTGGGATGTGGCAGCTCTCCTGAAACTGATGTGGGATATCTGGAACGATCTCTTTCGCAGAACACTGGGCTTTTCTGAGCGTAGCTTGGTCTCGGAGATTCGTGACTGGCGCAATAAATGGGCACACCAGGAACCATTCTCCAGCGATGACGCCTACCGAGCATTGGACTCCATAGCCCGCTTACTTACGGCAGTATCTGCACCTGAGGCTAATGAAGTCGAGAAGGCGAAAACGGAATTGTTGCGAGTACGATTTGATGAGCAGGCGCGAGGTGAAAGAAGAAAAACTTCCAGCATTGCTATTGAAACAGGTGTAACGGGGATACTTAAGCCATGGCGAGAAGTGGTAATGCCCCACGATGACGTTGCCAGTGGACGCTACCAGCAGGCCGAATTTGCGGCTGATCTCTGGCAGGTGCACCTGGGCGAAGGAAGCAATG
>Ga0118677_10012084_pt1 | contig 12764 bp, 10 predicted proteins | sample AliMusrvi5mmetaG_FD_86154 | JGI IMG/M metagenome (GOLD analysis project Ga0118677, IMG submission 86154)
GAAGAAGCCTATCAGATGTTAATCGATAAGCTTACTTCAATTACTTCGGGACACACAACGACAGGAATCAGAGACCTTGACGGTTCAGTAAAATTGAGAAGCGGAAGCGTTATCAAAGAAAAAACTTTTGCTGACCTTGAAGACGTAACCAAGCTTGATTATACCATGGATTGGTTCGAATCAAAGAAAGTCAACGGTCTCCTAAAAACATTATATAGAAATTATTTCTCGTATGCTTCAGATATCGAAGAAGCATACAAACGCGAGAAACTTAAAATTCAATCAGGTGATGAATTACCTCCGGGTATCGTTCAGTTGGCAAAAGTTTATGTTGCCAAAAAACGTAAAGTATCCGTGGGTGATAAGATGGCAGGACGCCATGGTAACAAAGGTGTTGTTGCTAAAGTTGTTCCTGTTGAAGATATGCCTCACCTAGCAGACGGAACTCCGCTTGACATTATTCTTAACCCTCTTGGCGTGCCTTCAAGAATGAACCTTGGGCAGTTGTATGAAACAGCGCTCGGATGGGTTGGAAAGAAACTCGGCGTCCGTTTTGCAACACCGGTATTTGACGGTGCAAAACTCTCTGAGGTAGAAGAATGGTTGGAAAAAGGAGAGATCGATGTCGGCTGTAAAACGCAACTTATCAACGGTAGAACCGGTGAGAAGTTCCATCAGAAGGTTACGTGCGGATACATTTATATGTTGAAGCTGAGTCACCTTGTTGATGATAAATTACACGCCCGCTCAACCGGTCCATACTCACTTATTACTCAGCAGCCGCTTGGTGGTAAAGCACAGTTTGGCGGTCAGAGATTTGGAGAAATGGAAGTCTGGGCTCTCGAAGCCTATGGTGCTTCTCATATCCTCCAGGAAATCTTAACTGTAAAAAGTGATGATGTTCCAGGTCGTGCGAAAGTATATGAATCGATCGTTAAAGGTCAAAATGTTCAGGAACCGAACGTCCCTGAAGCGTTTAACGTATTAGTAAAAGAGCTCCAAGGATTAGGGCTCGACATTAAGATAGACTAACGTTAAACATTTGATAACAGAATTGAGGAGTTTTTTATGTTAATAAATAGAAGTCCGGAAAGTTCATTAAAAGACATTTCCCAACTTTCAATCACCCTGGCGAGCCCTGATGACATTCTGTCGCGCTCACATGGTGAAGTTACAAAACCAGAAACTATAAATTACCGTTCGTTCAGACCTGAAAAAGACGGCTTGTTCTGCGAAAAAATCTTTGGTCCTACAAGGGACTGGGAATGTTATTGCGGAAAGTACAAGAGAATCCGTTACAAAGGTATCATCTGCGATAGATGCGGTGTTGAAGTTACACAGAAGAGCGTTCGCCGTGAGCGCATGGGACACATTGCCCTTGCAGTTCCGGTAGTTCATATCTGGTTCTTCAAATCACTTCCTTCAAAAATAGGTAACTTGCTTGGTTTCAGTTCGAAAGAATTGGAAAGAATTATCTATTATGAATCATATGTCGTGTTGAATCCCGGTCCTACGGGCTTGAACAGAAAAGATTTAATTACCGAAGAGCAGTATTTCGAAATTCTTAATTCGCTTCCTTCAGGAAATGAAAAATTACCTGATACGGACCCGAATAAGTTTTATGCAAAAATAGGCGGCGACGCTATTAAAGAATTGCTGAAACACACCGAAATAGAAAAACTGTTCAATGCACTGCATGATCAGAATAAAATTGAAACTTCACAGCAGAAGAAAGACGATATTCTCAAACGCCTTAAAGTAGTTGAAGCGTTCAGAGAAAAAGAATTAAAGCCGATGAATAAACCTGAGTGGATGGTGTTAAGCTACATTCCGGTTATTCCGCCTGAACTTCGTCCTTTGGTTCCGCTTGAAGGCGGAAGATTCGCCACAAGCGATCTTAACGATTTGTATCGCAGAGTTATCATCCGCAACAATCGTCTTCGCAGATTAATAGATATTAAAGCGCCCGAAGTCATCTTGCGTAACGAAAAAAGGATGCTTCAGGAATCAGTTGACGCTCTCTTCGATAACTCAAGAAGAGGAAGCGCGGTTCGCAGCGATAATAACCGTCCGTTGAAATCATTGAGCGATATGCTTAAAGGTAAACAGGGACGTTTTCGCCAGAACTTGCTCGGTAAACGCGTTGATTATTCCGGTCGTTCGGTTATCGTTGTCGGTCCTGAGTTGAAGCTGCACCAGTGCGGTCTTCCTAAGGATATGGCAGTTGAGTTGTTCAAACCCTTCATCATTCGCAAGTTGATTGAAAGAGGACACAACAAGACCGTAAAGAGCGCGAAAAAAGTTGTTGAAAGAAAAGACCCAATCATTTGGGAAATTCTTGAAAAGATCATTGATGGACACCCAGTAATGCTGAACCGTGCGCCTACGTTGCACCGTCTCGGTATTCAGGCTTTCCAGCCGGTACTTATTGATGAGAAAGCTATCCGTCTTCACCCGATGGTTTGTACGGCGTTCAACGCAGATTTTGACGGTGATCAGATGGCTGTTCACATTCCGCTTTCACATGAAGCACAGCTTGAAGCACATTTGCTCATGCTGAGCAGTCATAACATTCTTTCACCACAGCATGGTAACCCCATCGTTATTCCTACACAGGATATCGTTTTGGGCGCCTATTACCTCACTAAAAAGCGTGATGGCGATGTTGGTGAAGGCATGGTATTCAGCAATACTGATGAAGTTGTTATGGCTTACAACAGTAGAGTTGTCGGTCTGCATGCCAGAATTAAATTTAAATATCATGGCGAGTTTATCGAAACCACAGTCGGCCGCGTTATCTTTAACCAGATAGTACCGGACGAAATGGGCTTCTATAATCAATTGCTCGTTAAGAAATCATTTGGCGGATTTATCGGTCAGATGTTCATGAAATTAGGAAATAAAGTAACAGCCAAATTCCTTGATGACCTGAAAGATATCGGTTTCCGTTACGCAACGGCTGGCGGTCTTTCCATCAGCTTTAGCGATTTACTTATTCCCGAAGAAAAAGCAAACCTTATTCGCTCCGCTAATGCAAAGGTTGAACACGTATTAGAGCAGCATGAAATGGGCGTTATCACAGATAACGAACGCTACAATATTATTATCGATACCTGGACACATACAACCAACGACGTTGCTGTTGCCCTCATGAGAAAATTGAAAAACGCCGACGGTGGATTCAACTCAATCTTCATGATGGTTGACTCAGGCGCTAGAGGTTCTCAGGAGCAGGTTCGTCAGCTCGCAGGCATGAGAGGATTGATGATGAAACCGCAGAAGACCTTATCCGGTCAGGCGGGTGAAATCATCGAGAATCCTATCATCGCTAACTTTAAAGAAGGTCTTTCGGTTCTTGAGTACTTCATTTCAACACACGGTGCTCGTAAAGGTTTGGCTGATACAGCGTTGAAAACTGCTGATGCCGGTTACCTGACAAGAAGACTTGTTGACGTTGCTCAGGATGTTATCATCAGCGAAATCGATTGCGGTACTATTCTTGGTGTTCATGTTACCGCTATTAAAGACGTTGAAGAAGAACGCGAATCACTTGCTGAAAGAATCACCGGTCGTGTAACTCAGGATGCTATCTATGATCCGCGTACTGAAGAACTTATTATCGACGCAGGTGAAATGATCACCGAAGAAAGCGCTAAGCAAATTGAAGAAGCTAACATTGATACAGTCGGCATCCGTACGGTATTAACATGCGAATCAAAACATGGTGTTTGCGCTAAGTGTTACGGAAGAAACCTCGCCAACGGTAAACTCGTTGAAGTTGGTGAAGCAGTAGGTGTTATCGCAGCTCAGTCAATCGGCGAGCCCGGTACACAGCTTACTCTTCGTACGTTCCACTTTGGTGGTACGTCATCACGTATCGCTACGCAGTCACAGGTTGAAACGAACATTGAAGGTTATGTTAAATTCCATCGCGTCAATTATTGCGAGAGAAAAACCGGACCGGTTGTTGAAAAAATTGTTACCGGCAGAAGAGGCGTTCTCGAAATTTATGACGAGTATGAATCATTAATTAAAAAGTATAATGTTCCTTACGGTGCGCAAGTACTTGTATCCGAAGGACAAAAAGTTACCAAGAAACAACCGTTGTACTATCACGATCCGTACAATGATGTTATTCTTTCTGACATTAATGGTAAAGCTAAATTTGTTGATTTGATTGATAACGTTACCATGCAGCAGTTGACTGATGATCAAACCGGTCACGTGCAGAAAGTTGTTATCGAACCAAAAGACAAAACACTTACACCGAGTATCGTTATCGAAAGCGAAGACGGAAATGTTAAAACATTCAGCATTCCTTCAAAAGCATATCTTGCTGTTGAAGAAGGCGAGATTGTTGCGGCAGGTACTATCGTCGCGAAGATTTCAAAACAAACAACTAAGACACGCGATATCACGGGCGGTTTGCCGAGAGTTACCGAGTTGTTCGAAGCACGCAGTCCGCAAGACCCTGCTATCGTATCGGACATCGAAGGTATTGTTAAATTCGGCGCACGCAAAAAAGGTTATCGTGAAATTCTAGTTACCGCACTTGATGAATCGGACGAAAAGAAATATAATGTTCCGCTCAGCAAGCACGTTCTTGTTCAGGATGGTGATGAAATTCCTGTTGGTGAAAAAATCACTGACGGACCTATCAACCCTCATGACATCCTCAGAATTAAAGGGCCAAACGCGGTTCAGGAATATCTTGTAAATGAAATTCAGGACGTATATCGTCTGCAAGGCGTGAAGATCAATGATAAACACATTGAAGTAATTGTAAAACAAATGCTTCAGAAGGTTCGCGTTGTTACACCGGGCGATAGCAAGTTCCTTGAAGAAGATATCATTGACAAATCCGAGTTTATCGAAGAGAACGAGAAAGTTATTCTCGCGGTTGTTGTAACAGACAAGGGCGATTCGAGATACAAAGAGAATCAGGTTGTCCCAAAAGCCAAAGTTCGTGAAGCAATTAGCGACTTAAAGAGAAAAAGCAAGAAAACAGTCGATTTTCGCGCTGCTGAGCCTGCAACGTTCGATAGAATTCTGCTTGGCATCACTTCAGCCGCATTATCGACCGAAAGCTTCATCTCCGCGGCCTCATTCCAGGAGACAACAAAAGTGCTTACGAACGCTGCTATAGCGGCTAAAGTCGATACTTTGCGCGGATTGAAAGAGAACGTTGTTATGGGTCGTTTGATACCTGCAGGTACGGGATTGAGGAAGTATTCCTACATCCAGCTGACCGGTGTCGAGGAACCCGTAACCGAGGAAAATGCCGTTTCTGTCAAGGAATCGGGCAGTGCCTCGTAAATAATATATTAATTCGTACGGAAACTTGACAAAATAAATGTCTTTCCGTATATTAAAAGGCTAAATTTTTTTAACTTTGTAATTTTTGGAGTGGTTTTTGCCAACGATTAATCAATTAGTACGTAAAGGACGCGAGGCGATAGTAGGAAAGAATAAAGCTCCGGCGCTTCAAAGCTGCCCGCAGCGGCGTGGTGTATGTACAAGAGTATATACAACTACACCTAAAAAACCGAATTCAGCTCTGCGCAAAGTTGCCCGTGTTCGTTTAACTAACAACATTGAGGTAACTGCATATATCCCGGGTGAAGGTCATAACCTTCAGGAACACTCAATCGTTCTCATCAGAGGCGGTAGAGTGAAAGATTTACCGGGCGTTCGTTATCACATTATTCGTGGTACTCTCGATGCCAGTGGTGTTGAAGATAGAAAACAAGCTCGCTCTAAGTATGGAGCAAAAAAACCAAAAGCAGGTAAGTAAAAGAATCTATGAGAAAGAAAAGAGCCGAAAAACGGTATATTAAGCCAGATCCAAGATATAATGATCTTGTTGTGGCTAAATTTGTTAACGCCATTATGCTTGATGGCAAAAAATCAACCGCAAGAAACATCATCTACAATGCTTTCGCTATTGTGGAAGAAAAAACTAAAAAACCGGGTTTGGAAGTTTTCAAGAAAGCTCTCTCCAACATCCAGCCGGTTATTGAAGTTCGTAGCAGAAGAGTTGGCGGCGCTACGTATCAGGTTCCTATGGAAGTTAGACCTGAAAGACGCCTTGCTCTTGCTTTCCGCTGGATTCGTGAATATTCACGTTCAAGAGGCGAAAAATCAATGGCAGCCAAATTGGCAGGCGAATTGATGTCAGCTTCGAACGGCGAAGGTAACTCAATTAAGAAAAGAGAAGATACGCATAAGATGGCCGAAGCGAATAAAGCTTTTGCTCATTTTAAGTGGTAATTATTTATTAACGACTATTATATATAGATATAGATAGAGAATTTTAGGAATTTAGGTTTAGATGGCTACTTATACTCCAATTGAAAAAGTGCGCAACATAGGAATCATGGCACACATTGATGCCGGGAAGACTACTACGACAGAGCGTATCCTTTTCTATACCGGAAAACTTCACCGTATCGGCGAAGTTCACGATGGAGCGGCTACGATGGATTGGATGGAGCAGGAAAAAGAACGCGGCATCACTATCACAAGCGCTGCAACTTCTTGCTATTGGAAAGATCACCAGATTAATATTATCGATACTCCCGGCCACGTTGATTTTACAGCCGAAGTTGAGCGCTCACTCCGTGTTTTAGACGGGGCGATTGCTCTTTTTTGTGCGGTAGGCGGCGTTGAGCCACAGTCTGAGACTGTATGGCGTCAGGCTGACAAGTATGGCGTTCCGAGAATCGCGTTCATCAACAAAATGGACCGTATCGGAGCTGACTTTTTTAATGCGTTAAATATGATCAAAGATCGCCTTGGCGCAAACGCTGTTCCGATTAATTTACCTATCGGCGACGGCGATTTGTTCACCGGTGTTATCGATTTGATTACTTTTAAGGCATTTATGTATGTCGAAGATAACCTCGGCACACACTTTGAAATTCAAGATATTCCGACCGATCTTCTCGAAAGCGCTACAAAATATCGTACTTTGATGCTGGAAGCAGTATCTGATGTTGACGATACGCTTTTAGAGAAGTACTTAGAAGGTAAGGAAATCACACCGGAAGAAGTAAATAAAGTGCTTCGTACCGCTACTATTGAATCGAAAATCATTCCGGTTCTTTGCGGTTCGTCATTTAAGAACAAAGGCGTTCAGAGTTTATTGGATGCAGTTGTTGATTTTCTCCCGGCTCCGACTGATACTCCGACCATTACCGCTCATCATGTCGGCATTAACGACCTGATTGAGAGAAGAGTCGATGAAAAAGAAAGCTTTACCGCTCTCGCATTTAAGTTGATGACTGACCCTTATGTTGGTAAATTGACCTTTTTTAGAGTTTATTCAGGAACGCTTCATGCGGGTTCTTATGTATACAACTCGGTAAGCGGTAAAAAAGAACGTATTAGCAGATTGTTGCAAATGCATGCAAATCACCGCGAAGAGATTGACATTGTTAGAGCTGGTGATATTGCGGCAGCCGTAGGATTAAAGTTCACAAGAACCGGTGACACCCTCTGTATGGAAGATGATCCGGTTGTTATGGAAAAAATCACATTCCCAGAGCCTGTTATTCAGATTGCTATTGAACCTAAGACCAAAGCAGATCAGGATAAACTTTCAGACGCTCTGGTTAAATTATCTGATGAAGATCCTACGTTTAGAGTGAATATTGATGAAGAAACAGGACAGACACTCATAAGTGGTATGGGCGAACTTCATCTTGAAATTCTCGTTGACCGTATGCGTCGCGAGTTCAAGGTTGAAGCTAACGTTGGTAAACCTCAGGTTGCTTATCGCGAAACAATTACTCAGACAGTTACTGCTCAGGGTAAATTTGTTAAGCAGAGCGGTGGCCGTGGTAAATTCGGTGACGTTTGGATTGAATTATCACCAAATGAATCCGGAAAAGGTTATGAGTTCATTAACGCCATTATTGGCGGTTCTGTTCCAAAAGAATACATCGCTCCGGTTTCAGCCGGTATTCAGGAAGCCATGAGAAATGGCGTTGTTGCCGGGTTCCCCGTTGTCGATGTTAAAGTCAAATTATATGATGGTTCATACCATGATGGTGACTCAGATGAGATTTCATTTAAGGTAGCCGGTTCTATAGCATTTAAGGAAGGCGCTCGCAAGGCAAAACCGATATTGCTTGAACCGATTATGGGAGTTGAAGTGATTACGCCTGAAGAATATCTTGGCGACGTAATGGGCGATTTGAACTCGAGAAGAGGAAGAATTGAAGGATTTTCGGCGCGCAAAGATGCTCAGGTAATCAAAGCACATGTCCCGCTTTCTGAAATGTTCGGTTATGCAACTGTGCTTCGCTCTATGACGCAAGGACGTGCAATCTATACGATGCAGTTCTCGCATTATGCCGAAGTTCCTAAGAGTGTTGCGGAAGAAATTGCAGAAAAGTCCGCCGGTAAAAAGTCAGCATTATAATCATTATTAGATATTATTAAAGAAACAAAGGAGTTATACAACAATGGCTAAAGAGAAATTTGACCGTAGTAAACCGCACGTTAACATCGGTACTATCGGACACGTAGATCATGGTAAAACAACGCTTACAGCCGCTATTACTATGGCTTTGGCGAAAAAAGGACTTTCAAACGTTCGTACATTTGATAGCATTGATAATGCACCGGAAGAGAAGGCACGTGGAATCACGATCGCGACAGCTCACGTTGAATATTCAACAGCTAATCGTCACTATGCACACGTAGATTGCCCGGGTCACGCCGATTATGTTAAAAACATGATCACTGGTGCTGCCCAAATGGACGGCGCGATTCTCGTAGTTGCCGCAACTGATGGTCCTATGCCACAAACAAGAGAGCACATCCTTCTTGCACGCCAAGTAGGCGTTCCTAAAATTGTTGTTTTCTTGAATAAAGTTGACGCGGTTGACGATGAAGAACTCATCGAATTAGTTAAAGAAGAATTAAAAGACTTGTTAAAAGCTTACGAATTCCCCGGAGACGAAATTCCTATTATCGCTGGTTCAGCTTTGAAAGCTCTCGAAGCCGGCGCTAGCGATGCTCCAACAGATGATCCACGTTACAGCTGTATCTGGGAACTGATGGATGCCGTTGACTCATATATTCCGGTTCCGGATCGTATGACAGACAAACCTTTCTTGATGCCTGTTGAGGACGTTTTCTCAATCACAGGTCGCGGAACTGTTGCTACAGGCCGTGTTGAAAGAGGTCAGGTTAAAGTTGGCGAAGAAGTTGAACTGATTGGTCTCGGCGCACACAAGAAAACCGTTATCACCGGTGTTGAAATGTTCAGAAAAGAACTTGATGCCGCGATGGCGGGAGACAACGCTGGTCTCTTGATGCGTGGTGTTGATAAAAAAGAAATCGAACGCGGAATGGTTCTTGCTAAACCGGGTTCAATTACACCGCACAAGAAATTTATTGGCAAAGTTTACATCTTGACAAAAGAAGAAGGCGGACGCCATACATCATTCTCTAACGGTTACAGACCACAGTTCTATTTCAGAACAACAGACGTGACCGGTGTTGCAAATCTTCCAGAAGGATTTGACGTAGTTATCCCTGGTGATAGCGTTGAATTAAGCATTGAATTAATTACAACTATCGCTATGGAAGAGGGTCTCAAGTTCGCTATCCGTGAAGGCGGAAGAACTGTAGGCGCAGGATTTGTAACTAAGATTATTGAATAAATTTTATGCTATCTCGAAAACGGGAGACATTCTCCCGTTTTCTGTCTATTTAAGTAAGGAGTCTTAGAGTGCCAGGTCAAAAAATAAGAATTAGATTAAAATCGTACGATCATATTTTGATTGATAAATCAACTGAAAAAATCATCAAAACGGTTAAAAGTACTGGAGCGGTTGTTTCCGGTCCAATTCCACTGCCAACCAAGCGTACGGTCATAACAGTTCTGCGTTCGCCGCATGTTGATAAAAAGTCGCGTGAACAGTTTCAATTATGTTCTCACAAGAGAATCATTGATATTCATAATTCAAACTCAAAAACGATTGACTCCTTAAGTAAATTGGATATACCTGCGGGTGTAGATATAGAAATTAAATTATAAAGATTGTCGGAGTTAAGATGCCCGGGTTACTCGGAAAAAAAATAGGTATGTCAAACATATTCACTGCTGACGGTAATAGAATTCCGGTTACAGTTATTGAAGTTGGACCCTGCACAGTTCTTCAGGTAAGAACGGCAGAGAAGAACGGCTATACCGCTCTTCAATTGGGTTTTGGCAGCAGAAAAAGAAATGTAAATAAACCTGAAGCCGGTTTTTATGCTAAACATAATCTTGAAGCTTCTGCTCAAGTAAAAGAATTCGATTTTGGTGATGTTGCCGCTTATAAGATCGGCGATCAAATCAAAGTTGACCTCTTTACCGAAGGCGAAAAAATCAAAGTTAGAGGCATAAGTAAAGGTAAAGGATTTCAGGGCGTTATGAGACGCCATGGTTTTGGCGGTGTTGGTGGAACAACCCACGGTCAGAGCGATCGTCTTCGTGCTCCTGGTTCTATCGGATCTTCGTCCTATCCTTCAAGAGTTTTTAAAGGACAGAGAATGGCCGGAAGAATGGGTAATGATAATATTACCGTTCAGAATTTGAAGGTTGTTAAAGTGCTTGCCGAAAAGAATATTCTTTTGGTTAAAGGCGCTATCCCGGGTGCGATAAATTCAATTGTCGAATTGTATAAAAAATAATATTGCGGTAAAATGGAATTAGATGTTTATAAAATAGATGGTACCAACTCAGGCGTTAAAGCAAAATTGCTTGATGGCGTCTTTGGAATCTCTCCTAATGATCATGCTATTTATTTAGCAGTTAAACAGTATCATGCAAATCAGAGACAAGGTACAAGCAAAGCCAAAGAGCGCGCAGAAGTGCGTGGCGGTGGAAAAAAACCGTGGAAACAAAAAGGTAGAGGCGGAGCCCGTGCGGGTACGAGTCGTTCACCTTTATGGTCAGGCGGTGGTACGATCTTCGGACCACGTCCTCGCGACTATCGCGAATATTTACCGAAAAAGGTAAAATCACTCGCGAAGATTTCCGCTTTGTCGTACAAAGTTAAAGACGAACAGCTTGTCGTTGTTGAGGACTTTAACCTTGATACACCAAAGACACAAGAGTTTGCTAACATTTTAAGCGCCCTCAAACTGGCGGGTAAAAAAGTTCTTCTCTTGACCGGTACACATCAGGAAACTGTTTACAAATCTGGCAGAAATATCGATAAGGTTCAGATTTTAGAAGTTGCTAAAGCCTCTACCTACGATATCTTAAATAATCAGGTATTGCTTGTTCAGAAAAGTGCCGTTGATTATTTGAACACTGCGTATGAAGGAAGAGCGAAAGAAGAGGTCGCTAATGCATAATATTATTATTAAACCTTTGTTCACCGAAAAAGTCAGCGGTTTAACTGCAGACCAAAACAAGTACGCTTTTGTTGTTGATATTCACGCCAACAAAATCGAAATCAAACGTGCGATTCAGAAAAAATTTAACGTTACTGTTGAGTCTGTTACCACTGCTACTTTCCTTGGTAAAACTAAAATGATTATGCGCAAAGCCGGTAGATTCGCCGGAAAAAAACCAGATTTCAAGAAAGCTTATATTGTCTTGAAAGCCGGTGATAAAATTGATTTATTTGAACAAGTATAGTATAAAGCTGAGCTGGAGATTTCTCAATGGCAATTAAAAAATTAAAACCGACCACTCCCGGAAGACGTCACATGACGATCTCGGCATTTACCGAGATCACACGTACGATACCGGAAGAGTCCTTATTAGCTCCGATAAAAAAGAGCGGTGGACGTAATAATTTAGGACGTGTCACAGCAAGACATCGTGGTGGCGGACATAAACGTCAATATAGAATTATTGACTTTAAAAGAGATAAATTCGGTGTTCCCGGAATCGTTCAATCAATTGAATATGATCCAAACAGAACATCAAGAATCGCACTTCTGTATTATAAAGATGGTGAAAAAAGATATATCATCGCTCCTGAAGGATTAAAAGTTGGTGACGTTGTTACCGCCGGTTCAGGTTCAGATATTAAAGTTGGTAATGCCATGCCGTTGAAAGAAATTCCAATGGGTAGCTTTGTTCATAACGTTGAAATAAAGCCCGGCAAAGGTGGACAGATTGGAAGAAGCGCAGGCAGTTCACTGCAGTTAGTTGCTAAAGAAGGTGATTATGCTCAGTTGCGTTTGCCATCAGGCGAAGTTCGCTTAATTCGTTTAGTTTGCATGGCAACATATGGTGTTGTCGGTAATGCAGACCATGAAAACCTTAGCTACGGTAAAGCTGGACGCAGCCGTTGGTTAGGTGTCCGTCCTCATAGTAGAGGCGTTGCAATGAACCCTGTCGATCACCCAATGGGTGGTGGCGAAGGCAAAACTTCAGGTGGTGGTCATCCTGTATCACCCTGGGGTACGAAGGCTAAGGGCTTCAAAACTCGCCGGCCTAAAAAAGAATCAAGTAAACATATTATTAAACGTCGTAAGTAGTTGTGAGATAAGGTATGCCACGTTCTGTCAAAAAAGGTCCTTTTATAGATTTGAAGTTATTGAACAAAGTTCAACAACAAGTTGAGAAAAATGATAAGAAGATCATTAAAACATGGTCACGCTCATCAACAATTTCGCCGGAATTTGTAGGGCTTACAATCTCGGTTCACAACGGTCATAAGATGATTCCGGTATTCATCACCGAAAATATGGTTGGCCATAAATTAGGTGAATTTGCTCCGACTAGAATTTTCAGAGCACATCCGGGA
>Ga0118677_10012085_pt1 | contig 12763 bp, 6 predicted proteins | sample AliMusrvi5mmetaG_FD_86154 | JGI IMG/M metagenome (GOLD analysis project Ga0118677, IMG submission 86154)
CCTCGACGTATGGACAGTCGGTGACCCTCACGGCCACGGTCGCGCCGACGCCCGCTGGCGGCACGGTGCAGTTCTACGACAACGGTAGTACGTTGGGTGCTCCGGTCACGGTCAACACCGGCACCGGTGCGGCAAGCTACGCCACCAGCCTGCTGGCGGTCGGCACGCACCCGATCACTGCGGTTTTCAGCGGCTACGGCGTCTCCCTGACTAGTACTGCCTCTGCCAAGAACCAGGTCGTGAACAAGGCGGCACTGTTGGTGACGGTGGACAACAAAGTCCGCAGCCCGGGGGACGCCAATCCGGCGTTGACCTATCAGATCAGCGGCTATCAGAATGGGGAAACCCTCGCCACCGCAGGCGTGACCGGCACGCCGGTCCTGACGTGTGCCGCGAACCCTCTGTCACCGGCGGGAACCTACCCGATCACCGTCACGGTGGGTGGCATGGCTGCGGCCAACTACAGCTTCACCGGGGTTGCGGGGAGTTTGAAGGTCGTGGCCGGGGCGCCGCCAACGGTCGCCACCGCCAGCATGGCCTGCTGGTACGATGCCGCCCAGGGCGTCACGACCAGCGGCAGCAACGTCACCACCTGGAACGACCAATCGGGCAACGGCCATCACGCAACCACCGCCAGCGGCACGCCGACCCTGGTGGCGAGCGACACCCAGATTTCCAAGCCGGCGGTGCATCTCAGGGGCGCTTCAACCTACCTCAATTGTGCCGGCGGGATGTTCACCAAGGAACAATACCTCGTGGTGCGCTCGCCCAACGCCACCTGGAACGGCAGCGGCTCGTTCCTCGGCCGCAGGTCCGATGTTTTCCTGGCCGTCCGGGCCTCAAGCTACAACATGTACAACGGTTACACCGGATTCTGGGACGACCAGTTGCCCGCTGCCGTATCAAAGAATGGCACCACCATATCCAGTGGTCACGGGAGCATGCCGCGCGGTGGTTTCGAGCTTGGAACCATCACCGACTACATGATCCTCAAGATCACGGTGAATAACGGTGCCACGGCGGCCAATCTGGCAGCCTATCCGCTCTATCAGATCGGGAAGAACGAAACCCTGGGCACGATGGACTTCGATGTTGCCGAAATCATCGGTTACGACGCCGCGCTATCGTCCGCGGATGAGGCGTTGGTGGGTTCTTACCTGACGGTCAAGTACGGCATGAACACCGCCTACGCCACCGCCGGTGCCAGGCTGGTGGTCACCGGTTTCCCGTCGGTCCAAGTGGCGGGCACGGCGGGCAGCGTGACGGTGGTCGTCAAGGATCCCGCCGGCAACACGCTTACCGGCTACACCGGCACCGTGCGTTTCACCAGCAGCGACACCGCGGCGGCCCTGCCGGCCGACTATACTTTTGTCAGCGGTGACAACGGCACGCACACTTTCACCAATGCCGTAACGCTGAAGACCACGGGCTTCCAGACCATCACAGCCTTCGACACCGTGACGGGCTCAATCACCGGCACCCAATCAGGTATCACCGTGTCCGCGGGTGCCGCGACCACGCTGGCGGTGTCCGGTTTCCAGAATCCGGGAGCGGTCGGCGTGGCGGGCAACGTGACGGTCACGGCCAAAGACGCTTATGGCAACACGGCCACCGGCTACACCGGCACGGTTCATTTCACCAGCACGCCGGTCCTCGTGGCGAGCGATACCCAAATTTCCAAGCCGTCAGTATACATCCGCGGCACAGGCACATGGCTCGACTGTGCCGGGCTCTTCTTCACCAAGGAACAATATGTCGTGGTGCGTTCGCCCAACGCCAACTGGAACGGCAGCGGTTGTTTCCTCGGCCGCAACGCCGCGCGGGACTCGAGTTACAATCTCGCCAATGGAACCACCGGATTCTGGCAGGACTGGTATCCGTCCAACGTTTCCAAGAATGGTGTCGCCTCGTCCTATCCCCTTCCGGCGGCAGTGCTGAACTGGGGGAATCATGACAACAATGGCAACTTCTCGAATGGCTGCAACTATGCCATCGATTCCATCACCAGTTACATGATCCTCAAGATCACTGTCGTAGGCAACGCCTCGAATGACGCCTATCGGATCGGCAGGAACAACAACCTGGGCTCGTGCGACATGGACCTTGCCGAGATTCTCGGTTATGACAGCGCGTTGTCCGCCGCGGATGAGGCAATGGTGGGGGCATATCTGGCGAAGAAATACGCCCTGACCACCGCCTATCCGACCGCCACCTTCACCTCCACGGCGCTGGCCCTGACAGGCGGAAGCACGCCGGCCGCGGTCGGCACGGCCCTGACTTTCACCGCCACCGTTGCCGGCATGGCGCCGACGGGCAGCGTGACCTTCTATGACGGTGCCACTTCGCTCGGCACGGGAACCCTGAACGGAAGCTCTCAAGCCAGCCTCACCACCAGCAGCCTCCCCGCCGGGATTCACAGCATCACCGCCCGCTATGCGGGCGATACCGGCAACGCGGCCAGTGTCTCCGGCGTGCTTTCCGTCCAAGTCGCCACCCTCGCGGATATTCTGACGTTCACTTTCCCCGGCTTGCCAGCCACCACGATCACCGGCACCAGCATCAGCGTCACGGTGCCCTACGCCACCGATGTGACGGCGCTGGCGCCCACCTATACCACGCTTCCCGGCGCCACCGGCGTCCCCGCCTCCGGTTCCGTTAGAAACTTCACCACCCCGCAGACTTATGTCATCAACGGCACCAACACCTATACCGTGACGGTGACCAAGATCGCCGCCAGCACAGCCAGGGACATCCTGGCCTGCGATTTTGGCGCCTTGGGCACCGTCGTGATCAACGGCGCCAACATCGTGCTCACCGTGCCGCCCGCCCAGTCACGAACCCTCGCGCCAACGTTCACGATTTCCCCGTTGGCCACCCTCAACCCGCCGTCAGGCAGTTCCCAGGATTTCACCAATCCGGTGACCTATACCGTCACCGCCGAGAATGGCAGCACCAATGCCTACACCGTGACCGTGCAGACCTATGATAGTTGGACGCGCCACGGGTCCTTGTTCATTCTGACCACCCCGGAGGGCGCCAACTTGGCGGCCACCGCCTCGGAAGCCAACTTCCCGCTGCTGGTCCGCCTCAATGCCAACAATTTCAATTTCGCCGATGCGCAAAGCGACGGTCGGGACATCCGCTTCTCCACCGTCACGGGCGCGCCGCTTTTCTATCAGATCGAGCAATGGGATGCGGTGAACAGCCAGGCCGCCGTATGGGTGAAAATCCCGGCGATCACCGGCAACGCGCGCCAGGAAATCAGAATGCATTGGAACAGGACCGGCGTCACCAGCGAGTCGAACGGCAGCGGCGTCTTCAATGCCGCCAACGGTTTCGCCAGCGTGCTGCACATGAACGAATCGGTGAGCGATGCGGTCGGCACGGTGACCCCGACCGATACCGGCACCACCCTGGCCACCGGCATGATCGGCAAGGCCCGGAATTTCACCGCAGGCAAGGGTGTCCTCTGCGGAACCAACATCGCCGCCTTTCCGATCAGTGCCAATCCGCATTCCACGGAAGCCTGGATCAGGCCCGTCGCCGCCAACAACAATGTGCTCGGCTGGGGCGTGGAGAAGGGCTGGGGCCGGGTGGTGATGCAAGTGACCAATCCGCAGTTTATCTATCCGCCGAAAATGAATGTGGATACTTATTCCGGCGGCGGCACGGTGGCGGGTGCCAGCTATATCGCGCTGTCCAACTGGATCCATGTCGCCCACACTTACAAGAACGGCGAGGCGAAGATCTATGTGAATGGCGTGCTCGATGGCACCAATACAGCCGGCACGATGGACGTCCCGACTCCTGCCAGCATGGTTCTCGGCGGGTGGAACGGCAGCTATAACTATGCCGGCGACATGGATGAGGTGCGCATTTCCAGAGTGACCCGATCCGCCGACTGGATCAGACTGGAATACGAAAACCAGAAACCGCTGCAAACCCTCGTGGGCAGCGTGGTGCAGGCTGGTTCGACCTTCTCCGTCACGCCTCCGTCGGTGACCATGAATGAAAGCACCACCCCCACCCTGACCGCCCAGGCCGGCGGCGCCCAAAAGGTCTATTGGATCGAAAGGAGAAACGGCGTGGACACGTTGCTCGCCACCGACCAGTTGACGCTCAGCGTGAATGCCGGCCGGGTGACGGGCAACCAGTCGTATATCATCCAGTTCAAGGGTATCTATCCGACCGAAATCAAGACCGTTGACGTTCCCATCAACGTGATCGACACGGTTCCGGACCCGGTGTTCACGCTCACGGGGCCCGCCACCTGGGACGGTCGCCAAACGATCACGATGACACCTAACATATCGAACCTGGCCGCGCTGCAGGCGGCTGGCGTCTCCAATCTGAATTACAGTTGGACCGTTGCCGGAATCGCCGTGACCAAACAGATCACGCCGGGGGTGCTGACGCTGACGCGTGCCCAAGGCAGTGGACCGTTGACCGTGAAGCTGGTGTTGGACAACGGCGGTGCCCAGGTCTCCAGCAGCAAAACCATCACCATCCAGGAACCCGCATCCGATGCCTGGGTGTCGCGCACGCCGGGTGCCACCGAAAAACCGGTGAACGGCCAGTTCTTCGCGCGGGATCCGAATACCGGCATGGGTACGATCTATTACAACGGCACGCCGAACGGCTCACCCAACTCGGTTTACCTGAAGGTTTATACCACCGATACCGGGTCGGATGTGCCATACGGCTCCATTGTGCGCCAAACACCCGTGGGCGGCACCTACTCGTTCGCCGTGCCGATTGCCGCGGGCAAGGTGACCTACAAGGTGGTCTATGGCACGACCACCGGCGGGTCCGATACCGACGTGACCACGGTGACCGACCTGGTCTGCGGCGATGCCTATATCGTCGATGGCCAGTCGAATGCCCTGGGTCTCGACAACGCCGCGCCCAATGACCCCACCACCGACAAGTGGATCCGCACCTATGGCAGTTCGGGCGGGGGCTGGGGCTATGCGGTCAGCAAGGGCTCGGAAATGTATCTCGGCCTTTTGGCTTGGGACCTGGCCAAAGGTCTGTCAAGCGACCATAACCTGCCGATCTGCCTCATCAACGGGGCGGTCGGCGGCACCCGCATCGACCAGCACATGCCCAATCCGGCCGATCATTACGCGGCGGGTGCCAGTTATTCCATCTATGCCAACCTGCTCAACCGTGTGGCCGGGGCCAAACTCACCCATGGCATCCGCGGCGTGTTCTGGCACCAGGGGGAAAGCAACAGCGGCGCGGATTCCCCCACCGGCGATTGGGATTACAAATCCTATCAGCAATACTTCATGGATATGTCGGCGGCCTGGAAACAGGATTATCCCAACATCCAGCATTACCTGATCTATCAGGTGTGGCCGAAACCCTGCTTGATGGGGCCCAAGGGCGACCAACTGCGCGAGGCACAGCGAACCTTGCCGCGCCTCTATTCCAACATGAGCATCCTGTCCACCATCGGCACCACCGAGCCGTGGAATACCGCCGGACTCTGCCATTTCGATGCCGCCGGTTACCAGGAAATCGCCGATCTGAGCGCGCCGCTCCTGGGGCGGGACTTTTACGGCACCACGCCGTCCACCGCCGTCACCGCGCCGAATCTGCAGCGGGCGTACTACACGAACGGCAGCAGGAATCAACTCGCGTTGGAATTCGACCAGAGCATGTGGTCGGACAGCATCAATGCTTCGACGGTGAATTTCTATCTGGACAAGGTCGCTGGCAAAGTCACCTCGGGCAGTGCCGCCGGGAACGTGGTCACGCTCCAACTGTCCGCCGCCTCGACCGCCACCACCATCGACTATTTGGAGGACAGCTACTGGAACGGCAGCGCGGCGACCCTGGTCTATGGCACCAATGCGATCGCGGCGCTCACCTTCGCTGACGTGGCCATTGGCCCGCCGGCCCCCGCAGCTCTGACCGCCACCTCGGGGGACGGCCAAGTGGTGTTAGGCTGGACCGCCGCCGCCGGTGCCACGGGCTACAACGTGAAGCGCTCGCTGACAGCCGGTGGTCCGTACACGATCATCGGCTCTGCGGGCGGCAATGGATACACCGACGCGACCGTGACGAACGGCACCAAATATTATTATGTGGTTGCAGCCACCAACACGGCCGGCACGAGTGTGGGCGGGGGACTCGATTCCAACGAGGCCAACGCGACTCCTTTGTCAACATATAGCACCTGGGCCGCCGCTCCGGCGCAGGGACTGACGGCCGGTGTGAACGACGGCCCATTGGCGGATCCCGATCACGACGGCATCACGAACCTGTTGGAGTTTGCCTTGTGCGGCGCGCCGATGGTCGCCTCACGGTCGATTTTGCCCAAGCTGGCGAAAACCGGGGGACAGTGGCTGTTCGAGTACGACCGCAACACCGCGTCGCTGCCGCCAGCCACCACCCAAGTGGTCGAATACGGCAGCAACTTGACTGGCTGGACCTCGGTGACCATTCCGGCGACCAGTGCGGGGAGCGTGACGATCACTCCCGGCAGCCCATCGGATCACGTGTCGGTTGTCATCCCGGATCCTGGCGGCAAGCTGTTCGTGCGCCTGAAAGTCAGCCAGTGAACCTGAAGGCGGGACTACGTACGCCTATCGGGTGATGAGGCCCTGCGGGTTTCGGAAATTCATTCTGGCAAATAGTCTAACCTGACGCGCATGCCCTCCGGGACGATATAGATATGAGGACTGGAGCGCCGCTTCAGCAGATCATGTACCACCCTGCCAACTCGGGTAGGGATTGATATTGGAAGTGGCGTTCAATAATTTCCGTCCACGGGAGCGCCATCGAGAATCTGGGGACCGGACCCGACACCGAGCCGGTGCACGCCCATTTCGGCGAACATGAGCGCGCGCTGCCAATCGCGGATGCCGCCCGATGGTTTCACTTTCGCTCTGCCATTGACCGTATCCAGCATGAGTTGGACGGCCTCCACGGAGGCCCCGTCGCCATTGAATCCTGTCGATGTCTTCACGAAGTCTGCACCGGCGGTGATCGCCAGTTCGCAGGCTTGCGCGATCTGTTCCGGTGTGAGCAGGCAAGTTTCAAAAATCACTTTTACCAATACATTCCCCGGTTTGGCGACCGCCACCACGGCGGCGATGTCGTTTCTAACAAAATCATGATCGCCGGAGAGCAGCTTGCCGATATTGATGACCATGTCGAGTTCATCGGCACCGTCATCGATCGCCAGCCTGGCCTCCATGGCCTTGGTTTCAGAACGGGATGCGCCATGGGGAAAGCCGACGACGCAAGCGACCGTCACCGGCGAGCCCGCGAGCAGTTTTTTGGCGTAGGCCACATCGGTCGGGCGCACGCAGAGGTCGCCGATGCCATAAGCGATGCACGCTTCGGCGTTTTTGCGGATGTCCTCGTCGGTAGAGTTCGGTTTCAGGACCGCATGATCCATCATTCCGGCGATTGTTTGTTTGGTGAGTTTCATGAATTTGATGGTTTGGAGTCCCGGGTCAGTGCATTTCGCGGCCGCCGGTGATATTGATGGCTTGTCCGGTCATGTAATCCGCGCCGGAGGAACACAGGAAGACGGTCACATCGACGACATCCTCAATGCCGGCCAGGCGGCCTAGCGGGATTTTCGAGGTGAATTGTTTCACCACCTGTTCGCGCTCCTGTTTGAGGTTTTCGATATAGTTGGCGGACATGAACGACCACACGCCGGTGTGATCCGTGATGCCGGGACAGACACAATTCACGTTGATGCCATCCTTGGCGAATTCGAAGGCGAGTGATTGGGTGAGGGTGATGATGGCGCCCTTGGCCGCCGAGTAGTGGCAGCATAGAGCGGATCCCGTCTTGCCGGATTTCGACGCGTAATTGACGATTTTGCCGTATTTGTTAGCCTTCATCAGGGGCGCGACGTGTTTGATGAAAAAGAACGTGCCCTTGCAATTGACCGCGAAAACAAAGTCCCATTCGTGTTCGGTGATGGCTTCTATGGGATTCTGGCCGGCAACGCCGGCGACGTTCACCAGAATGTCAATGCGGCTGCCGAATCGTTCCGCAGCGGCACTCACCACCGCCTTGACCTGCGCCTCGTTGGTGACATCCGCCGCCAAGCCGGCGACATCGAAGCCGCAGCCCGTCAGGTCCGCAACCGCGGTATCGACATCCTGCCGCTTGAGATCGGTGACAAACACCCGTGCGCCGCACTGGGCCAGGCCGGCCGCCACGCTTTTGCCGATGGCACCCGCGGCACCGGTTACCAGGGCGGTCTTGCCCGAAAAATCCAGAAAGTTGTTCATATAATATATAGGTGGTTTCAATGGTTGAGATCGATGACGGACATCGATTGGTATTCGTCCGCCTTGTTAGGGCCGAATGTCAGGTCGATGTTGGAGATATAGACTTTGTTACCCCGGCGGATGCATTCCGAGGGCGCGTCAAGAGTGCCGCCTTTGCCATCGCCGGGAGCGTTTTTGGCGATGATTTCCGCCTTGCCGGTTTCTGTTGAAATTCTGGCGATGGCATTGCCGATGAAATCCGCGACCCAGATATTCCCTTGGCCATCAAACTGGGCACCGTCGAGGCTTTCGATTCCCGCCGCTTTCGCATCGCAGAAGGGCTTGAAGTCCGCCACCTTGCCTGTGGCGTCGAAGGATGCTTTCCACAGCACGGCGTCGCCGAAATTGCAGACATAAAGGTTGCCGGCGGAGTCGAAGGCCAGGCCATTCGCGCCAACCGGCCACGGGCCGGTGGTTTTCAGGGTGAGGATGCAATGCGGGTCATTCTTGCCGGCCTTGATGTTCACCGGGTTGTCCGCGGAGAGTTCTGACAAGGCGAAGCGATACACGCCGCTGGTGAACACGTCCTTGGTGTCGAACGAACTGTCACACACATAGATCGCGTCACCCTTGACGGCCAGGCCGTTGGCTTGGTTCATGCCATTGGCGACGGTTTCAGCGCGGATCGCCTTGTCGTTTTCAAAGACCACCCGCAGCAACCGCGAGAGTCCCATATCCTTGCCGGCGAAGTTCTGGTTGTCGTTCACGTAAAAATTGCCGTCAGGACCAAACCCGTTGCCCAGCGGGCTGACCACGCCAGTTTCGGGGTGGACCGGCAGTTCGATCACGTCCACGAGTTGGTCGTCCTTGGTGATCTTCATGATATGCGCCGGCTTTTTGGCTGCCAGGTTGTTCATGGTGAGATAAATGTCGCCGTCCTTGAGCGTCATGCCGTCAGGATTGCTGTATTTTCCGGTGAGGTCGAAGAGCAGCTTCGGAGTCTTGAGTGAAGGTGCCGCCTGGGATGCGGGTTTGTTGGAGTCGCAACCGGCAAGCAGCAACAACGCGGCGGCGGACAGTGGAATCGCAATTCGATATGTCATGTGAATGGTATGTTGGCGTGTTAGGAAAAAAAGGGTCCCAGCGCCTCCACGGCAGCACGGTATTTGTGGTAGCGTACGGCATACACGGATGCCAGTTCCGGGTTGGGTTGCTGGCGGCGCGCGACACGAGTCATGGCGGCAACCGCCAGTTCATACGAAGCATGCGCGCCACAGGCGACCGCTGCGGCGATGGCCGCGCCCAGCGCGCCAAGTTCGGAGCCATCCGGGACTTCCACCGGCAGTTGGAAAATGTCGGCGAACATCTGCACCCACACGGTGCTCTTCGATGCGCCACCGGTGAGGCGCACCGCTTCAGGCCGCGGGCGGAATTTGCAGAGCCGGTCGAGATGCCAGTTATGGGAAAAAACGCAGCCTTCATACACCGCGCGCATGACGCGGTCCCGGCCATGACGGCTTTCCATGCCTAACAGGCACGCCTTGTATCCCGGCCCGACATTCGAGCCATAAAGGAACGGCAGAAACAGCGGATCATCCTCCAGCGGTGCCAAACCGGCTACTACGCCATCGGCCCATTTCCAGACCGAACCTTCGCCGACATGGTCTAACAACCCGCGTTTTTCCTCCAGGAACTCGGCCACGAACCATTCGAGGTTGCCGGCACCGGTCGGGCTGCCTTCCAGCATGAGGTACCATCCCGGCATGCTATAACAAGTGGTCATGAACAGATCCTTGTCGATCAGCGGTTGGCGTGCGATGTATTGGTTGTTTCCCCAGGTGCCCGCCACCATGACGAGGAGCGAGTCATCGACACATCCGGAGGCCAGGCCGCAGGCATCGATATCGAACATCCCGCCAGCTACGGGAGTTCCTTCCTTGAGTCCTGTGAGCGCCGCGGCTTCCGGCGTGACGGTGCCACAGATTTCGGCTGTTTTAACCAAGGGTGGCAACAGTCGTTTCATTTCGCCGATGCCGAAAAGCTGCAACACCTCGTCGTCATAGTCTTCCGTGACCACATTCATGAGGCTGGTGGCGCTCATGTCGGTGAGTTCCATGGCGACCTTGCCGGTGAGTTTGAAGCGGATGAAATCCTTGGCCATCAGCACGGCGGAGGCCCGGGTGATGCTCTCGGGTTCATGATCGCGCAACCATGCCAGCAAGGCGTTCGGTTGCGCGGGCCAGATGCATTGCGCGGTTTTCGGCAGGGCCGCGGCATCGACACCCCGGGCTTTCCAATCGGCGATGATCGCGGCGGCGCGGCTGTCCATGGAGTTGATGCCGTTGCGGACAGGCGATCCCTGCGAATCGATCAGATAGAGGCCGTTGCCGTGGCCGGTGCAGGCCACACAGGCGATATCGCCGGGTGCCACCCCGGATTTTTCCACCACCTCGCGGATGGCGTCGGCGGTGCCGCGCCACATGGCGTTCATGTCGCGCTCGCTCCATCCCGGATGGGGGCTGAGGATTTGCACGGGTCGTGCGGCTACCGCCAATTCGCGGCCGTCCGCGGTGAAGACCGCGGCTTTGGACATGGTGCCGCCGTTGTCGATGCCGAGCAGGTAGTTTGGCATAACTCAGGTCTCCTTGAGGTTTTCCGGTTGCGGGTTGAACAACAATGCCATGATGACCAGCAAGGCGAATGATCCGGCAGCCGTGACCAACCAGATCTTGTCCCACTCGCCGACAAGGATGCCCTGCGCATTGCGGGTGGTATATAGATTGATCATCGCATTGTTGGCGAACGTGCCGATCAAAGCCCCCACGCCGAAGGTCATCAGCATGTAAAACCCCTGCGCCTGACCCTGCATGCCGGCCGGTGCCGTTTTGCCGACATAGATCTGTCCGCCAACGACGAAGAATCCGAAGATGATTCCATGCAACAGGATGCCCACATAAATGGCCGACAGCATGTCGCCAGCGCCGAGCCAGTAGGCACCATAACGAACGACCATGGCGGCAAGGCCGGCGACGATCGACCATTTGACGCCGAATTTCCGCATCGCCACGGTCACCAGCAGCATGAAGCCCATTTCTCCCGCCTGTCCGATGTAGTTGGTTGCCGTCAGCAGGGTGAACCCTTTGGCCTTGAGGAAATCCGATAGAAAGGCGAAGTGGATGTTGAATGGGATCATCGCCACGAGGGAGACCAGCATGAACACCGCGAAATTACGGTCTTTCATCAGCGAGATTGAGCGCAAGCCGAGCGCGTCAACCACTGAGAACGATTGGCCTTTGCCTTTTGGCGGCGTGGCGGGGCACCGCCATGCGACGACCGCGCCAAGAAGGGCGACACCGGCACCGCAGTAAAACGGAATGGCCGTGCCATCGATCGTGGTGCCGAACGCCTTGAGCGCGATGATGCTGAAAAACATGGAAGCCACCCAGCCGATGGTCCCGAAAACCCGGATTTGCGGGAACTGTTCGGCCGGGCTGTTGCTCATGGCGATGGTGGCCGTGAGCCCCCATGAGGGCATGTAAAAGAGCAGGGCGAGCAGCAGATAGACAAACACCTCCACGCCACCGGTCGCCCGGCCTGCCAGGAACAGCAACACGGCAACGGTCAGGTTGGAGATGGCAAGTACTTTCTCACTGTTGAAAAAGCGATCCGCCACCATGCCAATGACCGGCGATGCCATGGCGCCGAGTGGCATGGTGGCGAGGATCCATGGTTTCATGGAGTCCCAGCGCATGTTGGTCACATAAGTGGCCAGCGCACCCCAGAATACCGCAAACATCATGAATTGCAGGAACATCATCGCGCTGAGCTTGATCCGGTTAGAAGTGGTCATCGTGTCGTGCATGGTGGCTGGTCCGATCCGATTGATGAGTACCTGAAGCCAACAATGGAGTATTTCGAGCGTCTTGACGGTCGTTTCTTTCTGACCGGCCATACGCATTTGCAGACAATACAGCGCTTTGGATCCAAAGTTTACTGCAATCCTGGTTCCGTAGGTCAACCCAGGGATAGTGATCCACGTGCTGCATTTGCTGTTTTCGATGGTGTCGGCTTCGAGTTACACAGAGTGGAATACGATTTTCAGAAGGTATTCAAATTGATGGACGAAGCAGGTTTTAACGATTATTACTATGGTGGCCTGAAGACCGGAGCGCGTAACCTGAGAAAACTGGACAATTGAGGGATTAAAACAGATGAGATGGAACAAGCTAGGTAGGATATTCAACCCAACCGAATATCCTAAACGGCCTGAATGGATGTATGAATACGCTCAAGCACCGGCTACTTTGGTATTCGAAAACTTTGTGCGTGTCTACTTTAGTTGTCGCCCCAAGCGTGACTCTAACGGTCAGTTTATTAGTTATTCTGCATTCATTGATTTGGACAGAAAGAACTTGTCCAATATTGTTAATATTTCCGTGAACCCTGTATTTGAATTGGGTAAGCTTGGTACTTTCGATGAATTCGGCACTTATCCAATGTCCGTAATTCGACATGAAAGC
>Ga0118677_10012086_pt1 | contig 12763 bp, 14 predicted proteins | sample AliMusrvi5mmetaG_FD_86154 | JGI IMG/M metagenome (GOLD analysis project Ga0118677, IMG submission 86154)
GGGGAGGGGGGCGTCCGGTTGGAGGGAGTGCCGGATATAATCAATTCCGAGCCCTGTGAGGCCGAATCCACCCAATGTGAGTGCCAATAGTGCGAGTTGGAGCGCCAGAACCCGAACGCAGCCGCTGCGATAGCGCCAGGTCAGTCGAAGGAGGCGGGTCATCACCTTGCGGGTTTCGGGGGGGGGAACTGGATGGACCTGTCGTTTTTCTTCCATACGCGAATTTGTTGACAGTATGCGATCTGCACGGGAAGATGAAGCAAATTTACAAAGGGTGGATCCGATGAAGGTAAAAACTATCTCAACAGTATTTTTTTTGATGTTGGGTTCGATGCTTAGCGCTTCTTACGGGGTGGAAGCGGGTAAGGTTCAGGCGGAAACCACGACCCCTCAGCCAGGGGTTGTGTGTGTGAATCCCCTTTTCGATTTCGGGCCGGTCTATTCTGATGCGGTGGTGAAGCATAGTTATGTTTTGACCAACCAGGGACCACATACGGTGAAAGTGATCGCGGTCCGGACCCGTTGCGGGTGTGCGACCGCCACGGCGGCGACCAACGCGATTGCCCCGGGACAGTCCAGTACGGTGGACGTGGTGATCACGTTCAAGGGGCGGCGTGGCCGACTGACAAAATCGATCTACACCGAGACGGATGATCCATTGAACCGTATCATGAAAATGGATTTCACCGGCGTTGTGATTGTTCCCGTCGAAGTTCAGCCGGAGGGGGTTCATTTCGGAACGGTCGGGTCCGATGAACGGCTTGAGCGTGAGGTTCTCGTGACGGCGATTGAGACGAATACGTTTCAGGTTCTGGCCGTCAAATCCCCCTCTTCCAATCTGCTGGTCAGCGTGGAAACCCGGGAGAAGGGAAAACAATATGTTGTGAAGATGGTCTGCACCGGACCCAGAAAACAGGGGACGTTCATGACCTCGGTCGAGGTGGAAACCGACCACCCGAATATGAAGACGTTCTCCATTCCCGTGGCGGGGTTTGTGGGAGGTGAAATCTTACTCTCCCCGGCGGTGTTGCTGCTCACTCCTTCTGAAACCAATGCACCCCGGTCGGTGTGGGTTAATATCTGGTCTCCGGCCGGAAAGCCTTTCAAGGTGACCAAGGTGCAATTACCCGGAGAGGGGATGACGAACTCCGTAATGATCCTGAGACCCGATCGTAGCCGGATGGAAATCAAGACATGGGGGGCTCTAACAGGGCTGGATCAGAAATCGATCCGGATCGAAACCGATCTGCCTGCCATGAAAGAACTCCTGCTTCCGGTCAAGGTGTTGACTGCCCGGGAAGAAAAAACCGGGATGAAATAGTCATATGATTACATCTGACAACGGCATTGTATTGATTCTGGGATCCGAGGACGAAGCGAGTGAGCTTGCGGGCCTTCTGAAATCGGTTGGTATCAAGCTGAGATGGGTCCAGTCTCCCGATAAACTGTTGTATGTCGCCAAAAGTATTAGTCCCGATGTGATCCTGATCAACATCGAAAAGGGTCCGTTTAATTTTGAAGTGTGCCGGACCCTCAAGACCGACCCGCTTTCCGCCTCGATCAGTCTGCTTGTTTTGTCGGGCGCATTAAGCCGGGAGGAACGGTCGAAAGCCATTCAGGCGGGGGTCGATGACTTTATTTCCCTGCCGCTTGATTTTGATGAGGCGCCCCTTCGGTTGCGGAATGCCATTGTGAGAACCCGGCAGGCGAATGAGTTGAAACAGGATGTGGCCAGGATTCAACAACTGGAAGAGGCGCGTGCTGAATTGACCCAGATGATGGTGCGCGATATGAAAACGCCCCTGACAGGTCTGGCGGATCTTCTCGAAATTGCCGGCGGGGCGACTCCAAAACATTTCAAAGTGGATGCATCACGGGTTGTGAATGAAGCCCTCGGGGCAACAGAAACACTTGAAGAACTAATCGAACTTTTGATGAGTGTGCGGAAAATGATGGCGGGCGAGGAGGTCCCGGACAAACAGCCGTGCGACCTTTTGAACTTGTCCCGCTACATCTCGGAGGCGTTAACGGAGTCGGCTCAGGCCCTGGGAATCAACTTGACGGTGGAAGGGGCAGGCGTGACGGTGCTGTGTGACAAATCGCAGATAACACGGGTGATAAGGCATTTGATGCGAATGGCGATAAAGGCCAAACCGGTTGCAAAACGGGTGACATTACGCCTTGAGCGCATGCCGGGTCGAATCAAGTTGATGATTATCTGTGAAGGTGGCGCCGCTGACTCCTCCTTTGAAACGGATGGATTGGGGCTTACTTATTGTCGGTTGGTGGCGATGGCGCATGGGGGCGATTTCGGGGTGCCGGTAAAGTCGGGTGACCAGACTTTCTGGTGGCTCGTGCTGCCCGAGACCCTTGGCCTGACCCACGTTCCCGCCGTTTCTGATGCCCAGTCCCCCGTTACCTTGGAACGGTCCCGCCGTTATCGTGCAAAGTTTGCCGCGACAGTGATGGGAGCGAAGAAACGTTCGGTATTTTCTTTGGGAACCCGCCAGCAGTTTGTGGTCGCTGTGGCATTGATGGCGGTACTTCCACTGCTGGCTTTTGCTTATGTGTTGTGGGACGCCATTCTGACACACACATTAAATCTGGAGACGATATATTTTCTCCTCCCGACAGTGGTGGCGTTGATGGGGTTAGGGGTGATGCTGTTAGCACGGCACATCATGGAAATCACCCGGCTACGGCAATATCTTGAGGAAATCTCCCGCGGCGAAGCGCCTTTGGTTTCAGGAGATCTGCCGAGTGCGGATTTTGCCGCTATTCAGCAATCTTTGGGAACCGTGATCAAGCAGGGCACGGAGAAGGTGAAAGTTATTGAAGCCCAGTCCAAGGCCTTGCTCCAAGCCGAGCAACAACGGGTCATGACGGAGACGGTCGGCGCCGCCTGTCATCACCTGGGGCAACCTGCGACTATCATCAGGGGGTATCTGGACCTGATGAAACGGGCCGAGGTGTCTCCGGAGATGCAGGCCATGATCCAGGAATGCCAGGCGGCGACGGAAGAGGTCGCAACCGTCCTTTACCGCTTGAAGGAAGTTGGCAAATATGAGACGGAACCCTACCTTCAAGTGAAAGAGGAAAGGGCCGGACGCGTCGATGAGCGGATTCTGAAGATCTAGTCCATTACCCTTGCCGCAATGCGATGGGTTTTCCCAGAATTTCATTAACAATGATGAATTTCCTGAGGGCCGCCGGATTGCGCAACTCCGGCCGGGTGGCCGGGTAGGTTGGTCTTCCCGTTGTTCGTGAACTGAAGAGGGGTTCGATCATGACCGGGTAAGCCTGGCGGGATTCCACCGGCGAGGCAATAGGGCGCTGCTGTGAAGACAGGGTTTCCCCCCGGGACTCCATGGTCCGGCGTACGGCGTTCTCCCTGGGCAACTTCTGCTGAAGCGGAGGAGGTGCCACCGGCGGCGGGGCGGCGGCCGGTGGGGCTGTTTTTTCTAGTTCATCGAAAAACTTCCGCAACTCATCGCGGGGATCCAGAGCAGGACCTGAGTCCGGCGTGGACCCCTCCGGATGAGAGGGATCCACCTTCTTCTTGCCGAAAATCTGGGAAAGAATCCAGCCGACCACGGCGATGATGCCAATGATCACATCCATGTCCGAGGCGGCTATGGGAAAAAGATTCATTACTGTTGCAGGGGCTTCTGCTGCTGGTCATGCGGTTCGCCCGCGATCGTTTTCCGCATGTCGGTGTCCGACTGGATGTTTTGCATCCGGTAGAAATCCATGACGCCCAGGTTCCCTTTACGGAATGCTTCGGCCATCGCGCGGGGAACTTCCGCCTGGGCTTCAACAACACGGGCCTGCATCTCCTGAACCAGGGCACGCATTTCCTGCTCCCGGGCAACGGCCATGGCACGCCGGCCTTCGGCTTCAGCCTGCCGTAGTTTTTTGTCAGCCTCGGCACGTTCGGTTTCGAGCATGGCGCCCACGTTGGCGACATCCTTGGCCCCGGTGCCCGCCACGCTGATGTCGGCGATATCGATCGAGACGATTTCAAAGGCGGTCTGTGAGTCCAGCCCACTGGCCAGAACACGGCGGCTGATGGCATCCGGATTCTCCAGAACGGCCTTGTAGGTCGCCGAAGACCCGATGGCGCTGACGATTCCTTGTCCAACGCGGGCAATGATGGTGTCTTCCCCGGCGCCGCCGACCAGCTGATTCAGATTGGTGCGCACCGTTACGCGGGCTTTGACCAGCATACGGATCCCGTCGCGTGCCACGGCGTCCAGCATGGAAACCTGGCTTTTCTGGGGATCAGGGCAGTCAATGACTTTGGGGATCACGCTGGTGCGAACGGCTTCCTGGACATCCCGACCGGCAAGATTGATGGCCGCTGCTTGCTGGAAGGTCAGTTCGATGCCGGCTTTGTCGGCGGCAATGAGTCCGTTGACCACGTTAATGACGTCACCTCCGGCGAGATAATGGGCTTCAATCAGATCCGACGACAACGTCAAGCCGGCCTTGATCACCCGGATCCGCGCATCCACGATGAGCGTGGGCGGCACGCGCCGGAGTTTCATTCCAACCAGCGACAAGATGGGCACGCGAGCCCCCGACATCAGGGCGCGCACCCACACCTTGATGAAATAAAAAAAGATGCCCAGTATGATGAAGGCGACGACCGCAATCAGGATGACAATAATACCTGCGATATTCTGCATAACATTTCCTTTTTCTATGATGATCTCAACACAATCTCACAACATTCAACTATCCGGCATCCGGCGGATTTGTCCCGGGAATCGGGGGTGGTTTTCCTCCGCTTTCCACGGAACAAGACACTAAGACGGGAGTTCGGCGGTCCAGTATGGCGCTCACCAAGGCGCCCATCCCGGAAAGAGTAATAGCGAACCAGAACACAATGTCAAAAGGAAACGGCAGATTTGTGGCCGCATAGAGTGCGATCAACCCCAGTGCCATGACGGGAAAAAGCAGATTGGGGGGGATCGGCGATTTTTTACGGATCAGGAGATGGCCGACGAAGAGGCCGACGATGATTTTGCTGATGTAGATCAGGATAACGTAAGCCAGCATCAAAATGGCGCTGAGCGGGATGCCTGCGACCGTAAATAGAAGGAATACGGACAGCAGGGGTATCAGAGCAAACGTGATGAACCCGAACAAAATACAGCGCCAGGTGGATTCAACCAGTTTGTGAACACTGAGGGCGCTAATGCCCGGCATCAGCGAAACAAAGACCATACCGGTCATGATGGCTCCGCATAGAAGCGTCAATTGGATCATGAGGGTGGAGGAGGTGCGGGTGGGGGCTGCCGGCGCAGGGAGTTCCTGCTTGATCATCTTGCCATCCAGCAAAACGCCTGAATCAAGGACGAGATCCCCGTCCATCTGGTAGTAGAAGTTTCCTTTGATTTGTGTGCCCGGCATGACCGTGATTTCATCGGCGATGACATGCAGGTCGTTTTCAAACTTGCCCGTCAGGGTTACCTTGGTGGCGTAAACACGGGTGTTGCCCTTGATGGTGCCGCTTAGAATGACGTCCTGACCCGCCAAAAGGGCGCTTCCCTGAATGGTGGACTGATCCCCGAGACTGATGGTGGGGGCGAAGGCCATGAGATTATGGCCCACAGGACCGGTGATCATCATGGTTTTTAAAGCGGCGAGGCGGGCATTATTGGAGATGGCGCCGGCCATTTCCACCGTTTCACCCAACCCCCAGATATCGGCCTGGAATACGCCAGTAAGGCGGAGTGTTGGGAGATTGGTTGAGGGGTTCTGGCCCATGCTGTCGGCCAGGAGAAAACAATCTTCATGGGCCGTTCCGGCCAGCGTGATGGACCGGGCCTGCATCCAAAGTTCATTGGTAAGGGTCTGGTCGGCGGGGAGCTTGAAACTGACGGCCTCCCGGAATTCGATTGCATGAGCCAGGGACGTCAACAGGAGCAGGGGCAGGATGAGGGTCAGGCGAAAATTCATGACTCACCCCTTCGCACGACCACCCGGGTGCCTTCAACTTTGATGACCCGGATGGGGACATTGGCCTCTATCACGCCGCCTTCCGATACGACATCGATGCGTTTCCCCTCGATCATGGCGTAACCCGCCGGACGGAGTTCGGAATGGGTTATGCCTGTTTTGCCGAGCAAGGCCTGGTGGGAATCGGTCGACTTGAAATCCTTGCCATCGACCGACAAGGTCATTTTCTGGCCGATCCCCGATTTGGGAAACAGGCGGATCCATGCGAAGGTCGTCAGGGCCACCAGGATGAACACGCCGAAAAGAACATAGAATCCGCAAGTGGGGCTGATGCCGAAAGCGACAAAAACCGCTCCGAACAACGCGGCGCCCCCCAGTGTTCCTGCCACGGCGCCCGGAATGAAAATTTCAGCGCCGATGAGAAATGTTCCTGCTAATAACAATGTAATCAACCACGTTGTGCTATCCATGACAAAACTCCCTTGTTCACGCGTTTTTCAAACGCTCGACGATTATGCGGTTTCCCTTGGCTTCGGCAATCACGATCTTTTCGTCCGGCTCAATGAACTCGCCCCGGGATACCACGTTCAACCGGAGGTCACCGAACCGGGCGGCGCCGGCCGGATTCAAGCGTGTCTCGGTCACTCCCTGTTGTCCAACCTGTGCGGAGTTCTCCTGAACCGTTGTGGTGTTGGGGCGGGGGCTGATGGCGGCATTCAGAACAAGTCGATTGAAGAGGGGCGCCTTGGGGAGGAAGGTGGCGGCCAGCATGGCTCCCACCATCGTGATGAGTAACGACGGCACAAACCGGAGGACCGAGGTGGTGATGGCGGGAAGGGTCGGGTACCAGGGGTCCCCGGGGTAGTGCTGGGTCATTCCCATCAAAATGGAGGCGAGGATAAGTCCCGCCCCGATGAGCCCCGGCAAGATAATTCCCGGAGCGACAAACAGCTCCACACAGAGCAGGATGACGCCTAACAGGAACAGGGCCACATCTTCCAATCCTGCCAGGCCGGCGATATGCGAGCCCCAGAACCAGATAGCGAGCAGGAGGATTCCCGTGATGCCCGGGAGCCCGAAGCCCGGGGTTTTGAACTCAATATAGAGTCCGAGCAGCCCCAATCCGAGCAGAATGATGGAGATCGATTCAATAAACCGGGCGATTTCCTCGGCGGCCGTCACCGTCAGTTCAACGACAGTACAATTCTCCTTCCCGATTTTTTTCAGCAAAGCATCCAGATCGTCCACGGTTCCGGCGGAGAGAAGGGGACGTTTTTCAGGGCCGACAAGTCGTTCTGCGTCCTTGTTGGTGAGGGTGAGGAGGCGGCCTTTCTTGGAGATCACCTCATCCCCGATTTTGTACTCCGTGTCACGCCGCACCATGGCTTCGGCGAGTTGAGGGTCGTGACCGCGATGTTGGGCGGCGGCGCGAATCATGGCGGCGACGTAAGACACGGACTTTTCCTCAACCGATTCCGGCATGGGTTGAACATCGCCTGTAATCCCGAGCATGATGGGCATGGCATCGCCGATTTTGCTGCCGGGGGTCATATAGATATGATCTGTGGCCATGGCGATGATGGCGCCCGCCGAGATGGCGTTGGGGTTTACCAGGGTGTAGGTGGGGGTTTTGACGTTGCGCAGCATGTTCAGGATATCTTCGGCCGCATCCACCCGTCCGCCCGGCGTATCGATATCGAAAATGATGGCCTGTGCGTCTTCCTCCTCGGCGGCAAGCAGGCCGCGGCGAATCACATAAATCAGGGCGGTATCGATCTCGTCGTGAATGGGGATCACATACACCACGCCGGTCGCGGCGGGTTGGGTCCAGTTGGACGTTGCCCAGACGATTCCCGGTGCCACCAGCAAGGGCGCCAGTGTAAATAAGTATAGGGAAAACAGGATTTTTTTCATGAACACGGATTATAAGGATATCGGGGGATTGTGTCGAGGGGGAGTCGAGGGGACTTGTCGCCGTGAATTCGCTTTACGGGATTACCTTCATCAACGCTTTCAAGGGAAGACCGATGACGGGGGCGAGATCGCCTTCAATCTCCTGGACGATGGCGGAGGAATACGGATCCTGGACCGCGTAAGCGCCAGCCCAGGCCAGGGGTTTAGTCAGGGCCACATGCCGCCGGATGCGGGCCGGGTTCCAATGTCGTAGTCTGACAGTGGCGGATTCAACCCGTTTAATCAGATGAGGTGGCTTGCCTTTGGTTTTCGACGGGATGATCACGCAGGCCGCGCTACTGATCCGGTGAGGGCGGCAGCCCAGTTGGGCCAGCATTTTCCTGGCCTCCGCCAGGGATTTGGGTTTCCCGATGATTTGATCGCCCAGGATCAGCGCGGTGTCGGCCCCGATGACGATGGCGCGGGGATGGTGGCGGGCGACAGCCCGGGCTTTCAAACAGGCCAGCGCCATGACATGGTCTTCCAGATTTGCGCCTTCTTCAGGGTCCGGTTCCCGGGCATTTGAGGGAATCTGTTGGAAACGGTACCCTGCCGCTGTCAAGAGGGCGGCCCGCCCTTTGGATTGTGATGCAAGGATGAGATTCATGTTGGAAAGGTCAGTCTCTTGGATCGTTACTTGAAAGGATTATGAATCGTGATAGCACCTATCTTTTGCCCATGTTGCAGATCTTCGCTGATCAGCCACGCGCATCTGGCTTCGAGGGCAGCGGCAATGACCAGAGAGTCATACCAGGCGTAGCCAGTTTCCTCGCGGATAAGTAGTGCGCGATCAAAACTTGGCATGGCCGGAAAATGCTGACACAAGGGACGCATCACACCATTCAGATACTCGCGTGCTTCGGTTACACCCATGGGATGTACGAACTTTTTCAAAGCGACATTCATGAATTCCTGAACGACTTGGGCGCCGGTCAACCCACGCTGTGTCAGGAGCGCCTGTCGCACCCAGTCACGGGCAATCAGTTGTTTGTCCGGTGCTGACGGATCGAATGTATAAACAAAAATGTTCGTGTCGAGAAAGAACAAGCCCTTCATGTTAGCGGCGTTCATTCATCTGCTCCCGTGAGAATTTTTGACCGGCAGACACATGATCGAGCCGCTTCATGATGGTGTCATAAGTGTCACTGGCCGTTGACTGCGACACATACTGCTCAAGCCACTGCCGGAAAATATCATTGAGAGTCCGGTGTTCAGCGCCAGCCCGTCTGCGAGCCTGCTGCAGAATTCCATCATCTGCAGAGAGAGTTACATTTTTCATGTAAATAGTGTGCGCTAAAATAGTGTACGCGTCAAATAGTTAATAACAGGGAAAACGCATCTATATCATACAAAACAAACGGTTTTTCCCAGTACATTCAGGAAAATGAAGAGAAGCCTCATTGAGGTCTCCGTGATTTTTGTGATTTTATGGCACCCAGAAAATACCAGAAATGTCTTCTCTCGCGTAATGGTCTACAAACCATTTCGGTCATCCCAATTGTGAATTGGTACGATGGCTTGCCCATCCTTTGAAAAAACCGTTTTGAAAAATCGACGTTCACGCCTATAATGCCCAGCTATGACTGAACCGGTATCCGAAAACAAAGAGCATCTTATCATTGATTTAAACTTCGTTCCTGGTTGGGCGCGGCGGCCGCCTGATGCAAAACCGGCAGGAGGAGGGGATCGTTTTAGTGGCCAACAGCGGGATGACCGTGGAGATGATTCCCGACGGCGGGATCGTTCTGATCGGAACGAACGGCGGCCGAGTGGGGGTGCCCGACGACCTGAATTCCGTGATCGACCCCGGAGTGATTTTGCCCTGCCTCAACCCAAGCCTGAGCCAGTGGACGAGCGGTTGGCCTTGCTGGAGGTCACTTTTCTCCCTGAACGACGCGGGTTGACACCGCTGGCCCACCGGTTGGGGCGCTCGGGTCGGGCGTATTCATTATTCGAGGTGGCGGCCCTCTTTCTGAGTAAGCCTGACTATTACCTCATCAAAATCGATGTCCCGGCTTCAATCGAAAACTTCTCGTTTTTCCAATGTGCCGAATGCAAAACAGTTTTCCTGGATAAAGAAGCGGCCGGAGCCCATGTCTTTGCCAAGCATTTTGAGAAATTCTGCATGAAGGTCGTCAAAGAGGTGGAAGCCCCGAAGGGAAATTTTGTCTGTGTTGCCAAGTGCGGGCTTTCCAGCATCCTCCTCGGACCGCCCAATTACCATGGGTATAATGACAAGGTCGCGGAGATTCATCGTTCGCGTTATGCCGACATGCCGATGGAGGCCTATCGCAAAAGAATTGAGACCATCCATGATGCCGCCGTGATTGAAAAGTGGAAAGAGGAGATGTGCAAGCAGACGGTTTATCAGTTTGGTGAGAATGAAAATGCGGTCACCTTTACCCGTTTTACGGAGGCGGAGGCCTATTTCCGGGAGCATTGTTTGACCGGGGCCATCAAGGAGTCCCGCAGTGTGGTGCTGTCAGGTGTCATTGCGCATGCCATGGAGCCGAGTCCATTACGAAAAGTGATAGAGGAGGCCTGGCAGAAGGAGTCGCGGTTCCCCTTGAAGCTCTCGGTGACCTTGCGGTTGGCCTTCCGGCATCTGGGCTTGCATACCTTCAAGGCGGCAGGCGGTTTCACGTTTGTCACCTCCGTTGCGCCGAGCGCCATTGATCCGGCTCATGCGGTGGAGGGGATCCGTGAAATTCTTGATTTTGTCGCCGCCAATCCCGGGTGTTCAAAAGCCGAAATGTTGGCGCAACTGGTGCCCGGCTCGGTTCCGCCAGCTGAAGGCGCAGAGGCTCCTGTGACAGGCGGGACCGAGCTATCCGCAGAAGCGGGCCCGGCGTCTGAACCGGTCGTGAAGGCGGTGAATCCCAAGGAGTCGGAGTTCAAACGCCAGGTACAGTGGTTGGTGGAGAAGGGTCATGTCATTGAATTTTCCGACGGGCGGATGGCGGTGCCGGCGACAGCCGTGGCCCGGGTCCAGATGGCGCGTCCTAAGGGGAAGAACCGGCGGTAGTTTTTTAAATCGTAATCCTAATCTTAATCCTCTTTCTTGTCGGTGAGCGTGAAGAGAATGAGATTAAGATTACGATTAGGATTAATAGGGTAAGGAGGAAATCTGTGAACATCGTTAGCAAAATACTCGTGGTGGGGCTGGTGGTGGGGGCAGGGGCGTTGTCGGCTCACGCCAGTTTGATTGTCTTGAAAAATGGGCGCACGGTGACAGGGAAAAGCATCGAGTGGCGCGAGAGTACCCGTGACTATCTGGTGATTAATGAAGGGGCCAGTATGCCCATTCCTGAAGACCAGGTGGCTAAGATGGAAATTGACCGGCCGGCGGAATTGGATCAGGCCAAGGGGGCGGTGACCTCGCGGCAATATGGACAGGCTATTCCTTTGCTTGAGGGGCTTGTCAAAAAGTATTCGAAGCTGAGTTGGGATGTGGATGCCATGAAACTGCTGGCCCAGTGCTATATCGAGATGAACGATTCCAAGAAAGCGGCGACGGCGATCGATGCTTTGTTTGCGGCCGGGGGCACGTTGACGCCTTCCTTGCAGATGACCTATCTGAAGTCATTGCAGAAATCTGGTGACACCAAGCGTTTTCAGAAGGAGTTGAACCGCACGATTGGAACAGGTTCTTCGGATCTGGTGGCGGTGGCCTATCTGATCCGGGCCAACTCCTATTTACAGGATGGCAATCAGGATGCGGCGCTGTCAGACTATCTGAAAATCGTGACGCTCTTCAAAAACGAGAAATCCGTTCAGCCGGAAGCGCTGTACAATGCGGCGGAGTTGCTGGACAAGGGTAAGGATCCCCGGGCTGCCGATTTGCGCAAGATCCTTGTGCAGGAATACAAATCCAGCGAATTTGCCGGGAAGCTGAAGTAAGTCAAAAATCCCGCGTCTAAAGTCCAAAGTCAGTAGTTGAGACCGCAGTTTTATCATCCTGACTTTAGACTTTGGACTCGCAACTTCGGACTTCTTACTTCTCCTTCGCCAGTCTTTTCATCAGCGCCTTGTAATCCGGCGGCGGCGCCTGCACATCATCCGCTGTGTCGGGTTTTCCGTCAGGTCCCATGGAGGAGAGGCGGATGACATCGTTGCTGCAGGTGTATACAAAAGGATGGCCCCACAGATCGGGCGGCAGTTCCTCCAGATAGAATCCCTTCCACCCCGGGACTCCCGGATTCCGGACCAGGGCCTTCAAACTCTCCTCGGTTGTCGGGTAGCGTTGGCAGTGAACCCGGAACCATTCCAACGCGGTACGGATGACCATCAACTCCTTACGTGTACGGATCACCCGGTCCGGGGGGCGGTAGAGTGTGGTCACCTTGCTGCTGGAAGATAAAATGACCCCGCCGACCAGCATGCAGCCCCCCAGGACCCAGACGGCGAAGCGGGGGCGGTTAATGAAGAGCATCCAGAGGGGTTTGCGGAGTTCCCGACTGGCGGGTATTCGCTGTTGAATCCCTTCCCGGCGGCTTTTATCCCATTTGAGCGTTTTCCATTTGTCTGGATGGCGCAACCCTTTTTTGCAGTTCGGGCAATGTGCGGTCTCCCATTTTTCGAAAAGCTGATGGCAATGAGGACACCGGTATTTTAACGGCGGCTGATTTTTTGTAATATCTTCTGGCATGGCGGGAATATAGAGTAGAGGGCGGGCGCAGACAAATGGAAAGACACGACAACAGGGATACCGGGAGTCGTGAATATAATTTTTATCACTACTGTCCGGTTTAATTTTTCTTAACATGCATTTCAGCCCTATAGAACCTACTCGAAATCGACGTCACAAGCGTTTTCGATTTCAATTTCCGGTCGAAATTCTGATGCT
>Ga0118677_10012087_pt1 | contig 12763 bp, 10 predicted proteins | sample AliMusrvi5mmetaG_FD_86154 | JGI IMG/M metagenome (GOLD analysis project Ga0118677, IMG submission 86154)
AGTCGCGTCATGCAATGGGTTTCTGAAACGAACGCAAAGTTACACCTTTTTTGGAATTTGGGGGTATCTAAACTAAGATCCGATCATATGTTTCAATTTTGCAACCTGAGAGCTCCAAAGATTTCCGGCATCATCAGCGTCATCATCATCAATGTTGTCGGTGACAATCAGTGCAACATCGCCAGTAAGTTCATCCTGTATTATGTTGAATCCGAATTCACTGCCAGACTCTCCATCAAGCCAGCGAAAATTGATTAACACATTGGGGATCATCATAGTAATTTCAGCTTGTTGTTCTGTTTTGCCCCAAATAAAAGTAAATATTTTACCTTCGACCTTCACATTATCGGCAAACCATTCTGCAAGACCAGAAGGAGTACTGATCCGGCTAAACAAAACAGCGGGTGAAGTTTTTAGGAAGAATTCTAATTTTATCTCTTTCATCCGTTTACAATTTGGTTTTTAAAGGTCGTATGGAACGCACATGAACTATGAAAGGTTAACCCTATTCCTTCAGGCTTATCGTTACAATCACATGGTTGTTTCATAAGTAAATCATCATTTTGCAGTAAATTTAAGTTTATTCTCATCAATAGTCGCAAAATAGTTATTTATTTATAAACTCCAATACTTTCTTTGATAAGTGGAAACAAAATTTAAAAAAATATATTGGAGGGTTGTCATAAACCAGAAAGGTATTATCTTTGCACGCTCAAACCATAAAAGATGGTGAAACAATTTTAATTTGAAACAATGGCGAGGTAGCTCAGTTGGTTAGAGCGCATGATTCATAATCATGAGGTCACCGGATCATCCCCGGTTCTCGCTACTTAATAATGAGACAGTTACAAGTAATTTGTGACTGTCTTTTTCAATATACACATAATTAGATACCTACCAGAATAGGGATTGTTTGACATTTTAGTATGGATTTCAAAACTATTTTTTACCCGATTCTTGTCTGGAATACAAATTTTGAAGCAACCCCTAGGTGGTTTCTGAGGAGTACTTGCCATAAAAATACCCATTGATACAGCTCCCGAAATCGTCAGAAGTATGATTCATAAAAAAATGCCCCGCATTTAGGTGCAGGGCATTTTTGTCTTCTATGCTCTTTAACCTTCTTACAAAGTGACAATTCCAATATTCGTATTTATATCTTTTACCACAATAACACTGGTTTTTGTTACCGGAAGCAACGGGAGTAATGGGGTAACCTTAACGGAATAGGTTCATGCGGGAAGTCCCATAAGCATAAAATTACCCGAAATGTTCACATTCGACGAATAGGGGAGATCTCCTGAAGTAGCAGTTACCGAAGCCAGTATTCCTATTGGAGTGATTTCACCCTGGATAGATCCTCTGATTGCTGACTCAACAGTTCTGATAACCGGTTTCAGTCTGTAGGTTCCGTTACCCTCCACAAGTATTGATATCTGTGAATTACATAATTCAAATGTTATTTCTCCCGTTTCAGTATCATCCCCAGTGCGAGGAATGACCAAAATAACATCTGACCTGTAACCAGGCTCCATCCTCCGTATTTCCAGCATTGTAATCCTACAAATGTTCCCAGCGCTCCTCCGATAAAGTAGGAAGTCATGTATATAGTATTGATGCGACTATGTGCGGTTTGGTCCAGGGTATAAATCATGGCCACATTGGTTACCTGCATCCCCTGAATCCCAATATCGAGAATGATAACCGCAATTATCAATATTATTGTTGAATTTGGGAGCAGTTTCATAAGCAACAGACTGAAAATAATCAGTCCTACTGCAAAAAGTAAAGATCGGTTTGAATTTCCCTTGTCCGCCAGCTTTCCAACATACGGAGCCATTAATGCTCCGGCGATAGCTACTAATCCAAATAGACCGATCGTGTCGGAATGGTAGAAAAATGGGGGTCCGCTTAGATGAAAAGTTAAAACTGTCCAGAATGAGCAAAATACTCCAAAAAGGAGGCCACCGATAAGTGAAGCATCCCGCAGCAATGAAAATCGTTTAATTTGATAGATTACTGATTGCAGAAGCTGAAAGTAATGTCCCTCAAACTCATTCCTTACTGCAGGAAGTGTTGCCTTGATCATCAGGGTTATAGCAAAAATCAGCATCGCAGAAAATCCGTAGACATAGCGCCAGTTTAACCATTCGGCAACAAACCCGCTGAATACCCTGGCCGCCAGAATCCCAATCAGAATACCCGTAAAAATCGTACCAACTGTTTTTCCCCTGGTTGCCGGATTCAAACTGGCAGCCATTGGTAAAATAACCTGTACCGATACGGAAAATATTCCGATGAGGATACTTAAAATCCAAACTTGATGAATGCTGGAAGCAACGGTCATAAGCAGCAGGGTAACAATTAAAAGTGACAGCAGGATTAGTATAATGTTCTTCTTGCTTATTTTATCACCAAGGGGGATAATAAAGAAGAGCCCGAGTCCATAACCAATTTGCGAAAGCATCGAAATGGTTCCGGCTTTGCTTTCCGTCACATCAAAAGTTAATGATATATCTTTTAATATCGGTTGATTGTAGTAAATATTGGCCACGGATGCTCCTGCTGCAAAGGCCATAAGAAGTACCTGGAATTTAGTTAAGGCATCAGTATTTTCCATCTTAAAAGTTCCCTTATCCTGGCTCATAATTTTATTCCGTTGAAAAAAGTTTGCACTCCATCTGATCATACAATTTACAAGGATACGGAAATAACCAATAGGAAGAACAAGCTAAGGAGTTACATCTTTTCTGAGAATCACAATATTGGTAAGCAACTGAATCTTTCTGTTCCACTAATTTTGAAGTCTGCCAGTAACAGTTAGACCAGCACGTTAAAAAGAAATGGATTTACTCGGGATGATTTCTCTGAAAAATTCTTATTAATTGTTAATTAATCTTTTACAACTAATTTCTTCATAAAGTCTTCATATTTGCGACCTCAATTTTGAGGTGTAAATAATATTAAAATTAACGATTATGGAAAAGATTAGAAAAATTATTTCAATGTTTGCTATCGCGTTTGCAGGAGCACTGTTTGCCGTTTTCCTTGTTGCAAAATTTAATGTTCGCGAACAGCAAACAGTTGTGAGGGAAACTGCACCGATACATCTTACAAACCAGGTTATAAGTGATAGTCCACAGGGGCAATTACCCGATTTGACACAAGCTGCGGAAAAAAGTGTACGTGCGGTAGTTCATATTGAAGTCAAAATGGAGGAACAAACTGGTAATAATGATGACAACCAGCTTTATGATTTCTTTTTTGGTCCCCGACGACCGGGTAATTCGCGTCCAAGGGGCTATAAGGAGCAACCACAATATGCAATGGGCTCTGGTTCCGGAGTAATTATCAGTCCCGATGGTTATATTGTTACCAATAATCATGTCGTTGATGGAGCGGTTGATGTTCAGGTCATTTTGGATGATAACCGCAAATTCACTGCTAAAGTAATAGGGCGGGATCCAAATACCGATATTGCACTCGTCAAAATTGACGCCAAAGATCTTCCTATCCTTGTCTGGGGCAGTTCTGATGCACTCAAGCTTGGTGAATGGGTCCTTGCAGTTGGGAATCCATTTAACCTGACATCTACCGTTACAGCCGGGATTGTCAGTGCCAAATCGAGGAGTATCGGCATAATGGGTGGTCATATGCCCCTGGAATCATTTATTCAGACCGATGCTGCTGTAAATCCGGGAAATAGCGGAGGAGCTTTGGTAAACAGCCGTAGTGAATTGGTGGGAATCAATACAGCCATTGCTTCCGAAACGGGCTCTTATACTGGTTATTCCTTTGCAATTCCTGCAACAATTGCCCGAAAGGTAGTTGACGACCTGAGGAAATATGGGGAAGTACAACGTGCATTATTGGGTGTAATGGTGCAAACGGTGAATGACAGTATTGCCAAAGCGGAAAAACTCGACAAAACAGAGGGAGCATATGTCAGAAGCACCTCTGAAGATGGTGCTGCCCGTAAAGCAGGGATCAAGGAGGGGGATATTATCGTTTCAATTAACGGGAATAATGTTGGCAGCAGTTCCCAGTTGCAGGAACAGGTTGTCAAGTTCAGTCCAGGGAATGAAATTACTGTTGGCTATATCAGAAATGGTGAAATGAAAGAGGTCAAGGTTACGTTGCGAAATATGAAAGGTGACACCTCTATCGTAAAAGAATCATCTTCTGTTCTTGGCGCCGAATTTGATCCAATATCCGAAGCAGACAAAGAGAGATTGAAAATCGACGAAGGTGTAAAGGTGGTCAGTCTGAATAAGGGAAGTCTGAAAGATGCCGGAATGAAAGTTGGCTTTATTATTACAGATGTGAATAAGGTACCCGTCGCAAACAAGGAAGATATCGAACGGGCCATGATGCAGTCGAATAATAAAAAACCAATCCTGATCGAAGGGTTAGATCCCAAAGGAGAATATGAATATTTCGTAATAAAACCGGTTGGACAACCCTAAATCAAGAAATTCTCTTGTCATGTCTCTATTTGTGGGTAAAGGTCAGGTGATTCATTCATGGTCTCCCCGTCAGACCGCCTGTTCACCTTAGTGAAGTCGTATATTTAAAGAAAAAGAGATTGAAATACAGGCTATGGCAGATCAGATTTGGCAGGAATTTACAGGAGCAGTAACGTAATTTGTTTATTTGGTTGGTCATGAAATTCAATTTAACACATCTTTTCATTTCTTTTAAATTTCATTAACTTAATTAATTTGGTGAATATAAATAGGTGCACTATGTTTGCAATGGATTTTTTTCATAAGTTTAGGTTTAGTTAGGTTAGTTAGTTTGGTTTTAGTAAAAGGATGGAACTGCCCGGTTTCATCCTTTTCAATTTAATACAAACTATAGTAATGAATTTAAACAGGAGTTTTTATATTTGATCATTATTAAACCGCATTAATGAAAGAAGTTTTAAAAACAACTCTAACTGTAATTTTCCTTATTATTTTTCTCACAGGGAATGACCTTTTAGCACAGACTGACAACCCGGTCAGGACGTCCAAGCCTAACACGCTTCGAATTATCGAACTTAAAGGAAACGGCTTTGAACAGGGCGTCCAGCACGGCAGAAAACTCAGGAATGAAATCGAACAGGTTTTCATCAAATGGAAGTCAAATATCAGGAACGCAATTAAAGGCGACCCCGACTCAGTGATCACTTCATTTTTGAAGAGCAGTAATTTTGAAACGATTACCCGGAAATATACCCCCTGGCTATTAAAAGAAATTATGGGAATATCTGAGGGTTCCGGGCAGAAATTCAAGGATGTTTTAGCCTTCCAGCTGGTTGACGAATTCTGGGTCTATCTCGATCAGCAGTTTAATGCATCAAACCACCATTGCAGTTCCGTTGGTGTTCCCAAGGCAGAAAATCATCCGGCATACCTAGCCCAAAATATTGACCTTGAAAATTACAAGAATGGTTTCCAGGTTCTTTTTCATATCGCTGCCTCGGAAACCGAACCGGAACAATTTATTCTGAGTTGCGCCGGATTGGTGGCTATAAACGGAATGAATGAAAAAGGAATCGGAATATGTATCAATTCGCTTATGGAGCTGGCTGCATCACCCGACGGATTACCAGTTGCATTTATCGTGAGGGGTGTCCTGAATAAACAAACCGGATCAGAGGCGCTCTCTTTTCTAAAATCAGTTAAACATGCGTCCGGACAAAACTATATCCTGGGTATTCCTGATAGCATTTATGATTTTGAAGCTTCCTCGAACCAGGTAATCCGTTTTCTGCCAACGAAGCGTCAAAATCAGACGGTTTACCATACCAATCATGCCCTCGCCAACCACGATGTAAAAGATTGGTATAAAGATTATCATTTAAAAGTTCTGGCAGGTCTTACAAAGAATAATAACAGTGAGGTCCGTTTTGCAACACTTGAGAAATACTTCGATAAACCTTCGAATCAAATCTCCTCATCGATTATTAAAAAGGTATTCCGATCGAAAGAGGATCCGGGCAATCCGGTTTGCAGGGGTTATTCTGAAGGTGCTTACGGATTTACATTCAGTTCGGTGATCTTCACTCTGAGTGGCAGACAATCTGTGCAGGTTACCTGCGGACCACCGAACCAATCGGAATACAAGGAATATTTCTTTAGAAATTTGACTCTAAATAATCACGTAACGAGACATTAATAATATGATTCCACCCCTCTTCAAAATTTTCTTTCGCCAGGTCTAAGTTCCCGGGAGGAAATGTTTCAATTCCCTCATGGATTAACCTTAACATCGTTTGATTGAGATGCTCTATCAATTCAAAAGTCAGGAAAGAAACTCCTGTATATCCGTCGTAGCTCCAGCTATGCTTCAGTTTTTGTCCCTGGATTACTTCGGTTATTTCGCAAAGATGTAAATATTGTCGCTCGGGAATTGGACCCCCTGAAAACTGAAACTGAAAACCAACCTCTGCTTTAAATTCATTTAGATCAAAATACCATTTACTCATTTCATCCCTGTTAGTAATTGCGTTCCAGACTTTTGAAGCCGGAACATTAAATCTCCTTCCCAGTATTATTGGCTGATTTTTCATGTTTTTATATAAAGTTTTTATACATTCAACCATTTAAAAGGTATATTGTTCGTCCATGCATCAATTCTTAAGCAAGGTTTCATGCAACAATATCGCTGCAAATGTGTTATAAAGTGGTTAATTTACAATAAAAAATGACACGACAGATCGTATTAAAATCGAGGCCGGCAGGTTTTCCAACTCGCGACAATTTTGAATTAAAAATGGCCGATTTACCTGCCATATCTGCAGGTCAGGTCAGACTGGTCCCTCATACTTTTTCGGTCGATCCCTATCTTCGTGGACGAATGAGCGAGGCCCCATCATACATTGCCCCATTCCAGATTGGTGAACCAATCATCGGGGGAGGAGTAGCCCTGGTCTCTGAGAGCAAAGTCTCCGGGATTGAGGTCGGAAATTATGTAATGGGTTATATGCCCTGGCAGGAAGAGATTGTGACCGATGCGATAGGATTGATGGTTGTTGATAAGAACATTGCTCCGCTCAGCTATTATCTTGGTATTCTTGGAATGCCAGGTTTGACTGCATGGTTTGGATTGCTCGATATCGGAAAACCAAAGAGCGGCGAAACTGTTGTGATTTCGGGTGCAGCAGGTGCGGTGGGGATTGTTGCCGGACAAATTGCCAAAATCCACGGGTGTAATGTTAATGGTATTACGGGTGACGATTCAAAAGCCGATTACCTGATTAAGGAACTCAAATTTGATTCGGTCATTAATTATAAAACCACCTATAACGGTTTCGAAAAACTCCCTGATGCATTTATTGCCCTTTTTGAAGGAAAAAATCTTGGCAAATTAATTGTCGAAGTTTAGGGAATCGAAAACTTTAATTTTTATTTGTCAGTTTAAAAAAGATAATAACCAGGAAATGGATCAAAAAGCCGTTATTCTTGTCAATCTGGGGACACCCGATTCTCCTTCAGTACGCGATGTGCGAAGATATTTATTTCAGTTTCTGAACGACCGGCGCGTTATTGACTTACCGTGGCTACTTCAGAAAATTCTTGTAAATCTGATCATCGTTCCATTCAGAGCACCCAAATCTGCCAGGCTTTACCAGCAATTATGGGATGAGAAAGGATCGCCTCTATTATATTTCTCCGAAAATGTAGCCTTACAACTTCAGCTTCAAGTTAGTGAAAAATATAAAATATTCAATGCCATGCGGTACGGGAATCCCGACTTAAAAAGAGTCCTAAAAGAGGTTGAGAATCAGAATTTTGATAAAATAATCGTACTTCCACTTTTCCCCCAGTATGCATCAGCAACCACCGGATCAATCTACCAGTTCATTTTGCCCATTCTGAGTCGATGGAACAAGATTCCCGAATTCCGTCTCATCAGCCATTTTCACGATCATCCGGCTTTTATTGGTGCCTTCGCAACCCAGGCATCAAAATATGACGTCAATGCGTGGGACCATGTAATCTTCTCGTTTCATGGGTTACCGTTAAGTCAGATTAACAAAACACATCCAGAAGTCGATTGCAATAATTGCCGATGCAAATGTGAAACTGTTAAAGAGGGTAAATTGTGTTATCAATCGGCATGTTATGAAACAGCAAGACTACTCGCCGGCAAAATAGGACTTTCACCAAATGATTATTCTGTAACCTTTCAATCCCGGCTCACCAAAAACTGGATGTCACCTTTTACCGATGAGGTGCTTATTCAAAAGGCGAAAGAAGGGATCAAAAAGATCCTCATTTTCGCTCCTTCGTTTGTTGCTGATTGCCTCGAAACAAAGGTAGAAATTGGAATTGAGTACGGCCATCTTTTTAAAAAGCACGGGGGAGAGCAATTACAGATGGTCGAAAGTTTAAACGATCACAGCTTCTGGATTGATGGCTTGGAGCAGATCATCAAAGAATAATAATCTAATGAATATCAAGGAAAAATGGATCGCTACTGTTCATGAGCTTCAGGATGCCATCTGTCTTGCACTTGAGCAATGCGACGGCAAAGGAAAGTTTCTCGAAGAGACCTGGGAACGTGAAGGTGGCGGTGGCGGTAAAACGCGCGTTATGACCAATGGTGATGTTTTTGAGAAGGGGGGAGTTAACACCTCTGTGGTTTATGGTGATGTCTCGGACAAAATGCGCAAAAATCTGGATATTAATGGTGACAAGTGGTTTGCCTGCGGTTTAAGTCTTGTTATTCACCCGAAAAACCCATTTGTCCCGACCATTCATTGCAACTACAGGATGTTTGAATTATATGACGGGCAAAATACGCTGATCGACAGATGGTTTGGTGGAGGCACTGACCTTACCCCCTATTACCTGTTTGATGAAGATGCTATACATTTTCATCAAACCTACAAAAATATTTGTGATGATTTTGATCAATCGTTCTACGCAAAGTTAAAAAAGAATTGTGATGATTATTTCGTGAACGAACACCGAGGTAATGAGCGCCGTGGAATAGGCGGAATCTTTTACGATCATCAGAAACCTGACACCAAAAATGGTTCAGATTTCTGGCTGAACTTCTCAAATAAATGCGGCAATGCTTTGATTCATGCATATCTTCCAATCGTTGAGAGGAGAAGAAATAATGTATTTACTGACTCAAATAAATATTGGCAGGAGATCAGACGAGGGAGGTATGTCGAGTTTAATCTCCTGCACGACAGAGGAACCATCTTCGGCTTAAAAACCAAAGGACGAACTGAAAGTATTCTGATGAGTTTACCCCCAACGGTAAGATTTGAATACAATTTTCTGCCTGAAGCCGGAAGCAATGAAGAGAAATTGCTGCAGATTTGTCTGCATCCAAAAAACTGGATTTAAAGATAATTGCGTTATTCATCGGTAATTTTGCTATATTCACAACTTCAAAATTACAGGAAACAAAGTGGCATGAAGTTGTAATTTTGAGGTTAAAACGATTGAAGTATAAAAAATGAAGATCTTGATTGTTGAGGACGAGAAACCATTATCAGATTCGATGGTGGAATACCTTGCCGAGGAGGGTCATCTGTGTGAAGCTGTCTACAATTATGCTGACGCGATTGAAAAGATCGATATGTACCAATATGACTGTATCGTGGTCGATATTAATTTACCCGATGGGAACGGTCTTGATCTGATACGGTTTATCAAGAAAAGGTCGATTACACTGGGTATAATTATCATTTCTGCGCTGAATTCATTAGAGAACCGGATAGAAGGTCTCGAAATCGGGGCCGATAATTATCTAACCAAACCCTTTCACCTGGCAGAGCTTAACGCTCACCTGAAATCGATTAACCGGCGGATCAGTTATGGCGGGAATAATCAGATCATCATTAATGAGATCAGGTTGATTCCGGATGAGCACAAAGCTTTTGTAAATGATTCTGAGATAATTCTTACAAAAAAAGAGTATGAACTTTTGCTGTTTTTTATCTCAAACAAGAACAAAGTGATAACCAAGGCGGGTCTTGCAGAATATTTGTGGGGAGATTATATGGACCTTGCAGATTCATATGACTTTATCTATACGCATATCAAAAACCTCAGGAGAAAATTACTGAAGAAAGGTTGCGAAGATTATATAAAAACAATTTACGGATTAGGATATAAATTTGATCTGACTTGAGACTATTAAACAAAATAACCCTGAACCTTTTGTCCATCTCATTATTTATTTTTCTTATTGGGACGGTAGCTTTTTATTTCATTCTCCGCCAGCAGGTTGATCAAAATATCAATATTGAACTTCAAAAGAGGAAAGTCAGTCTTAGCAAGGAGTTTGATGCTGCCCATTCGTCTATGAATCAATCAGTCAATCTGAACGACACAATCCTGATCACCCGATTGACACAACCACGCATAGCTGAGAGATTTTCCGACACACTGCTTTATAATCCCGAGGAGAAAAGGTATGAGCTGTTTCGTCAGCTTGGATTTGTAAAAAGCATCCACGACCAGGATTACTATATTCAGATATTCAAGCCCCTTGAAGAAACAGACCGGCTGATTATTCGCATAGTCATTGTGATGAACTCATTGATGATTATTATTATTCTAACACTGATGATCGCAAACCGTTTTTCATCCCGTCAGGACTTGAAAGCATTTTATGACACCATCGCGAAAATTAAAAGTTACGATGTGAATTCTCATGAGGAATTTTCACTGGTTCAGTCCGATATCAGGGAGTTTGAAGACCTGAACAGAGTTCTTTTATCCATGACCGACCGAATAAAAAATGATTACTTAAACCTGAAGGAATATATTGAGAATGCTTCGCATGAGATACAAACTCCACTGGCAATAATTAATTCAAAGATGGAGTTGCTCCTGCAGTCGGGTGATATGAAGGAGAAGCAATACAAAGCTGTGGCAGATGCCTATGACGCGTCAAACAGGCTGTCGAGACTGAACAAAACGCTCATACTACTTGCAAAAATCGAAAACAGGCAATTCCCTGAATCGAAGCCGGTGAATCCGTCAATAATGATCAACAATCAGCTTGAAAGTCTTGAAGACTTGATTCTCTCCAAAAAAATCAAAGTGACCAAACGGTTAGACAATGAAGTAACACTTGTAATGAATCCCTATCTGACTGAGATTCTATTGGTTAATTTAATAAAGAATGCGGTAAGGCACAACATTACAGGTGGCGATCTGATTATTGAACTCAGTAGAGAGCAGCTTTTGATCTCAAATTCCGGAACAGCCATTCAAACCGATCCGGAGATGCTCTTTAAGCGATTTCATACCTCATCCAACTCCCCTGAATCTCTTGGTCTGGGATTGTCCATTGTTCAGAAAATATGTGTGATGTACGGATTTAAGGTTGGATATAGTTATCAGCATGGTTTGCACATCATGCAGGTTGAATTCTGTTAATAATCGAATTAAAAATTTAACAATTGATTTCTTAATTAATAATCAATCTAAATAATGTGTTGTGTTAAATCTTTTCAATTCCGGATATTGATTCTGATGTAGAATAAATGTAATCCAACCTTCATTCCGCACATGCTATCGCACTGTATTACAACATAATAAAATCATTGGCACACAAGATTATTTCACACTGCGAATCCAGATCTTTATTTAAACTAATTCCTGAATACAATTCATTTTCGGCTACCCTGTAATTTAAGGAACAATTCTGATTTTACTTCAGATTTACTTCAGATTCTCTTTTTACTATTGCACTGTATTAATCAAGAGTGATAACCGGATGATAGGACTTTTTGGATTAAATCATAAATCAGCACCGATAGAGATCAGGGAGAAATTCGTTTTTTGCGAAGAAGACATCAAAAGATTCGTGCCCCAGCTAAAGGCAAAAGGAATACTTGGAGCAGTGGTAGTTTCCACCTGTAACCGTACCGAAATATATTTTGAACTTAAGGATAACAAAACTGCCGATTTTGATTTAATCGGAAATACACTGATCGAATACCGCAAGGTTCCCACAGAGGTGAAATCCCACTTTTACCAGATGAAGAATGAGGATGCCGTAAAGCATCTTTTTCGTGTGGTATCAGGTCTTGACTCTATGGCATTAGGTGAGTATCAAATTGTTGGACAGATCAAAGAGGCCTTCAATATCAGCCAGAATCACCAGCATTGCAGTTCAGTACTGTTTAAACTCTTCAATGAAGCCCTAAAAACCGGCAAAGAGATCAGAACTAACACGGCACTCAATAAAGGAGCAGTCTCCATCAGTTATGTCGGTGTTGAACTTGCCGGGCGGAAACTTCAAAATCTCTGTTCACACCCTGTTTTGTTAGTTGGAGCCGGTCAAACCAGCGAGCTTACCTTGTTAAACCTGCTAAAGAAAGACTGCACCAAATTTACCGTTGTAAACAGGACTCAGGAAAAAGCTTGTGAACTGGCTGAAAAATATCACTGTAAAGTGGCTAATTTCGAGCAACTGGATGAATTGATAATTTCAAACGATATTGTAATTACATCAACTGCCTCCAAAAAACCATTATTTACGGAAGAGATGGTCCGGAAGGCTATGGTTGAACGCAATAACGAACCGCTGTTTTTTATTGACCTTTCAGTTCCGCGTAATGTTGCCGTTGCAGTCGCCGAAATTGAGAATGTTCATGTCTACGATATTGACGCTTTAAACGATGTAATCGGAGATAACCTTGAGAGGAGAAAAGGGGAAATCACCCATGCAGAATTGATCATCGAAGAATCTGTAGCCGAATTTTCGCAATGGCACTCCATACAGGTATTGGTTCCCACCT
>Ga0118677_10012088_pt1 | contig 12763 bp, 5 predicted proteins | sample AliMusrvi5mmetaG_FD_86154 | JGI IMG/M metagenome (GOLD analysis project Ga0118677, IMG submission 86154)
CCCCTGATTACCCCACCCCTAAACCCCTGACGCAAATGAAACTCAAGAAAACGTTGCAAGCGAGCAGACTCCTGGCCATCGGCTTTACCGGCCTTTTGGCGATCCCAGCCCAAGCAGGCACCTATACCTGGACTGGCGCGACGAGTGGCACTTGGGGGGGGGACGCCACCAACTGGACCTCCAGCATCGCCGGTGTTCCCGGCGTGAACGACACCGCGGTGATCGGCAATTCCAGCACGAACCAGACCATTTTACTCACTTCTGCTGCCACGACCGGGACAATAGCTGGCTTGAATTTCACGCAGACCACTGAGGGCGTGACCAACACCCTCCAGATCATCCGCCCGGGCTCCAGTTCTACGTCTGCATCCCTTTCGGTCAGCGGCACCGGCTTCACCATTGGCGGCGGAGATCCCCTGGCGGTCACGCAACTCTACCTTGACCCCTCCATGAACCAGTCGGGGGCGTTGACGGCGGGGACGAATATCTACCTGAACGTTAACAATTTGACGCTCGCTGCCGGGGGCGTCCTGAAGTTTGGCGCCTACGTCTATTCGACTGGCCCGGGCGCCTATGCCGCCAACGCTTCCACCATAAGCGGGACCGTGAACATAGCTGGAGGTACGCTACTCATGCCAAATGCGGTCAATGTCACGGGCTCAGGCCCCGGCTCTTACAGTAATACGGTTGGCGCTCTCACGATGTCTTCCGGCACGCTTTCCATCGGCGATGGAACGGTGGCTGTCAGCAATCGGCTTGCGGTGAACGGGAATTTCAATGTGAGCGGCGGCACGATCTACGTTGGGACTAATGATCAAATCAGCCTGTCTGGCACCACCAATGTCATCAGCGGATCAGCCACACTGAACGCGGCGGCGAGCTTCCTGCTGTTTGCTACCAACGGGAATTTTAGCTCGAGCACTTTTGTGGGGTCTCTCGCAGCCCGCGGCAGCGGGACCACGACCATCAGCTCTTCTGGTACAGGCACTCAATTTGGCAGCCTTGCCTTTGGCGTTTCGGGGAGCAACGGCGTAGCAACCATCAAGCTGGGAACGAATCTCACGACAGGGAACGTAACAGCGGGTTATGGTGTGTCGACCGGCAGCTCCGCCACCACGGTCAATTATGTCACGGATCTCAATAACAACACGCTGTCCGTGACTGGCGGGGTGTTTCAGCCCAACTCCGTCTACAGCAACTCAGCGAACTGGTACCTTGGCAATACCGGGACGGGGACGGGCACGATTATCGCTGGCTCCTACAACTTCACCACGACGAACATCCAGACCAATGTCGGGTTAAACTCCGTTGGCACGGTCGTCCTTACGGCAACCGGCAACGCCGTGACCAACTATCTCGGAACGAGCGGCACCATCGCCCCCAACACCACCTTCCTGTATACGGGAAGCTCTGCAAATCTGTCTTCGGGGCGGCAGATCGGGCGGCTCGCGGTCGGCAGCACCAGCGGCACCAGTTCCACTTTGGGTGTGTACGGCACGTCCTTGCTGGTTGGTGGCGACATCACGGTAAATGCAAACTCAATCCTGAACATTAGCGGGTTCAATGTGACCGAAACTGCTGCGGCTGGCGGAACAACGGGCGGCTTGAACGGGAGTGGATATATCCGTAACTATGCGGGCACGAGCGGCACGGGGACGCTGACGATCAATACAGCCAATGGGAACGGCAGCTTTTCTGGCTCTATCTACAATAGCAGCACCAACGGCGCTATTTCCGTAACCGTAATGGGGGGCAAGACGCAGGTGCTCGCTGGCAACCAGACCAGCAGCTATACCGGGGTAACGACAATCGCAGGCGACGGGTCCACGCTGCAATTGGGTGACGGGACAACCGATGCGTCGATCAATATCAGCAACATCGCCAACAATGGCTCCCTGGTCTATAACGTCGTCGGATCGCAAACCACCGGGGGCGCAATCAGCGGGACTGGATCGGTCACTAAAACCGGCACGGGCTCGGAATATCTCACCGGCTCGAACACCTACACGGGCGTGACGACCATCAACAGCGGCGAGTTGCGGCTTGGCAATAACGGCACAACGGGGTCCTTGTCAGGCAGCGGCGCCATTATCGACAACGGCCAGCTTACCTTCAGCCGCTCGAACGGGGCTGTGCAGGGGGTCGATTTTGGAACCACGATCAGCGGCACGGGCAATGTAATGGTGCTTTACAAGAGCGTGACGATGGGGGACGGGAACACGTTCACGGGTTTCACAGCGATTAATTCCGGCGTTCTCAACGCCTCGTCGATCGCGGTTACCGGCGGCTCCAGCAGCTTGGGCAACGCGACCTCGGCAGTAGGGCTTGGCGGCCCCTCGGCCAGCGGCACGCTGAACTACACAGGGAACTCGGCAACCTACACGCGTGGCTTCACCGTCAGCCTGAACGGGGGTGAATTTGACACGGCAACAGCGGGGCAGACGACGACGATCACGACCGGCAACGTCTCGGTTGCCAGCGGCGGCGTTTTCACCATCGGGGGCGCGGGCAATACGATTGTCTCGAGCACCATTGGGGGCAGTGGCAACTTCAAAGTAGTCGGCTCGGGCACGGTTTCCCTATCTTCCTCGAACACGTATGCAGGGGCGACGTATGTGCAGGGGGGCGGCAGATTGGTCAACAATACAGGCAGCGGTTCGGCGCTGCCAGTGGGCACCACGCTGATTGTCGGTGGGGCGGATAACTCCACCGGCACGTTTGATTTGGGCGGCTTCAACCAGTCGCTTTATGGGCTGGGCAGCCTGGGCACAGGCGGCACGGCAAACATCGTGACCAACAATGGGGCCAACAATGCGGTCCTGACGGTCACGGGCACCGGCTCGTTTGGAGGCAATATCAAGGATGGCGCCAAAACCATGGCATTGACGGTAAACAACAATGGAAGCACCTTTTACCTCACCGGCACCAACACCTACTCGGGGGTAACGAATATCAACACCGGCGCGCTGTCGCTTGGCGCCACAGGGTCCATCGCCAGCACGGTGATTAATACCGGCACCGGTGCCACCTTTGACGTCAGCGCACAAACGACTGGCACGAACAGCTATGCAGTGGGCAACGGCGTCACCATCAACAACAACGGTGGCACCACAAAGGGCAACATGACGCTCAATACCGGCGGCATCCTTACTTCGGCGGTCACCGGAGGAACGGCCAACATATACTCGACGAGCTTCGGCACCACCGGTGCGAACGCCAATATCACCATCAACGGCGGTCAGTTGATCGTCTACAGAGCTCCCGGCACGGCCCAAGCCGCCATGAATCAAATCAATGGAAATCTTACCATGACGAGTGGCACGATCTCCCTTGGCGTGACCAGTGGGACCAATGGAGTGGGGTCCTGCCTGGACAACCGACTGTGGATCTCCGGCAATGTCAGTATTACCGGCGGCAGCCTTATCAATGTCATTGCGAACGGCAGCAGTCTTCAATTGAACGGCGCCTCCAACGTCATCTCCGGGTTATCCAACACCTTCACGGGCGGGGTGTCGCTCCTGGGAAGTATAAATCAGAGCTTGCTCGTGGATGACACGGCGATTTCTGGCGCAAGCACACTGTTAACCCTACGCAATTACGTCGGATCGGTCACCAAAACGGTCGGCTCGACGACAGGCCATACGCTTTCGATTAATGGGTTACAGTTTGGTGTCGGGCTCAGCGGCACCGTACCCGGCATCGGTGTTGCATTGAAGCTATCCAGCAACATCACGACGACCTCGTCCACCCCTATTCAAGCAACTTGGGGTGTGAGCGGAACGGCGGTCAACATGGGCTTCGACCTCAACAGCCTGACGCTGAATCTCACATCCGGCACGGCTGGATTCGCGCCGCCCAACGTGAACGGCACCGCAGCGACAAACTGGTATGTTCAGAACACCGGCGCCCTCGGCAGCGGCAGCGGCACTCTTGTAACCGGCACGCTCAGAAGAACGGTTATCCCGTTGCAGCAGCTGGTGTCCAACCCGTTTCCTTCCGGGTTGAACACCCTTGTGGTCTATTATGTGCAGTATCAGGTGGATTACGACTATGGGCTGAGAACCTATGGCACATGCAGTCATTTTACATACTCCGAATCAACCCTTAAATCCCTGGATACGCAATGAAGAAGCTCACGAAAATTGGCTCTCTTGCGGGATTCACTCTGGTTGAAATTCTGGTCGCATCCGCAGGGGCTGCCTTGTTGCTGGTGGGGGTGTATGTTCTGTCGAGCACGATAAGCATCCTCGCCGCAAAAAACTTCGCCATCAACAGCACCGGCACCGAGGCGCGCAATGCACTGGATCTGATTCAGAACAGTATGCAACAATCCTTTAACAACCCGACCCCCATTGACAGCAACGGTGCCACGATTCCCCCTCTCACAACCACAACCCAACTCACCGGCACCCAGGCGGTCAATACCGGATATGTCCCGATAACCGGCGGAACGGATAGCACGATTGCTTTGATCAGCGGGACGACTGTGGGGACTCAGTATATACCGGCCAAAGGCATGGCATTCAACCGGATTATTGGGCAGCCCTACATTATTGTTACCAATACAACAACCGGCGTCCCATTTAATTCAACCACACTGACTTTTCAAATAAATCCCAATGCGCAAATCCCCCCTCCTCTGCCCAAGCCGAACGACATTATTTCAATTTATACCACCGCGATTTTGCAGACCGGCAACGTAACAAGCAATAACATAGCCATGGTGAGGGTGACCGGCTCTGCCGCTACTTCAAATACTCCGACGCCCCCGACCGGAATAAGCCAGTACACGGTGAGTGTAAGTGGGATTTTTTTAAATTCAGATGGAACCCCATATCCCAGTTCCGGCTACATAGCCCCCATGTCGGGCCTCAAAAAAACCGTGCCTATTGCCGTGTTGCTGCGGCCTACGGCTTTTGTCATCGTTAACGCCACCAGCAACCCGCAACTTCGTTATATTGATTCTTATACCACGAGCGGAACCGATGCAAACGGGCCGATTGTGGATGTTAATGGAACCGGTCCGGGCTATTATCGGGTGTTAACTACCGACATCCAGCCTTTCTCCGACGCCAATCCAAGAACTCAATTTAGTTGGAGCGATCCGAACCCTTCTGGATTTGGTGTCGTTAACCTGAACGGCCAGGACTTCATAAGCGCAGTAGTTCATATAAGAAATAAAAGATACGACACATTTTTGAATTATCAGGGGAGACAGCGCGCTGATTTTGCAACTTTTATGGGAATCGGCACCATGATCTCCTTGAAATCCGATACTGAAGTGGGAGGACAATGAAACGCCAATCTCAAGGAAATGTTTTAGTAATCACAGTTATCATGCTAACTGTTGCGGCAGTTCTTGTGGGAACAGTCCTGGAACTGACTTCGAACGTTGCCAAGAACACTAATCGGAGCCGAGATCGCATTGCGATGCAGGCTGTAGCCGAGGGGGCGATTGAATACGCCTATGCCGTCTGGCACAAACAAATGTCGATTCAAGGCGGCCTTATTCCTGAAGGCTCGTCGCTGCTTGTCATTCCGGACACGTGCCTCAACGTGGCGCTTAGCACGGGCTCGGGCAACTATGTCTATTCGGCCACGAACAATGGCAATTCCGGTACGAACGGAGTTCAGATCTCCGGAACACTCCAAATTCATGCCTTGGATAAATATGGTCACATAATGGACTCGGGCAAACTCCCTGACGGAGTCATTGGCAGCGTGCCGCGCTTCAAAAATTATTCGGGCACCACTTACTCCTATGCGGCTACCGTTGGACTGAAACGGACCAATTCCCCGGATTCTGACGCCGTCAAAGTCCGGCGATTATTTACCTATACGCTAGTCTCGCCGTTTCAATCGATGTTCTTCTTTCAGCACGATCTCGAAATATACAACCCGGCGACCATCGTGCTGACAGGGAAGATTCATTCCAACGGGAATTTGTATTTCTCCGGTGGCTCGGGCGCTATTACGATCAAGGATGCGACGACTACAGCTGGTACTCTTCCATCCTCTTACGCTTTTTCCGTTCCGGGGGTCACGGGATTTTCAAATCAAGAGCCGCCTCTCGCGATTGGGTCAAACTATGATCAGGGCAACCTTTCCCCCCCCCTCTGGTCGGGAGGCACCATAACCCCCGGATCGCAACTGAATGAGATCGCCGCGGTGGATCCGCTGGGCACGGGTCTTACCGGCACCTCGTCTGTATTCTCTGGAACGACAAGCAATATCGTTAACAATCCAAACATAGATGATCTAAAGGACTCCCTTGCCGCCCGAACCTCCGGCACCTATTCGAATCTTGCGGAAATCCTCACGCCATTTGCAACAGGCACCACCGCCGCAGACAGCACCGGCATCTATACCTCCGGCACCTGGACCGAGCCTTCCTCCATTGGAAATGTCCGATTTATGAACAATGCGGGACTGATTATCCTGATCGGCGGATCCGCCGGAGCCAGTGGAACTGCCAGAAGCGGGGCCTTCGCAAATGCTCCATATACTTTGAGCGGCTCCTCCACAAAGATTAAGTACTATAGCGCATCAGACATTGCCATCGTAAGCACGACCACCACCGCTTTCTCGGACACGCCGACGGTCACAGCCCAGGGGAGCGCCTCGCTCTCACTGGTTGTTCCGCCGGTCCTAAAAAATTACCCCGTTCTGGTCGCGGGCGCGAACGGCACAGCTCTTCCCATCTATAACACAGGCACATCGACACAATCAGCTATCTACAACAATGCAATTGCCGATCTCGTAAATGTCCTTAACAAGCAGCTCGCCACAGACGGGACGAGTGGAAAAACAGCACCGGTCACGCTTTACGATCAGCGGGTTGGAAGCAATGTGAATGTCGTCAATGTGAACGTGGCCGCCCTGAACAATTTTATTAACGACAACATCTTGTACAGCTCTGACGCCGCTGGCAATTATGTACCTGCCACTTCTACCAATACCGGCACCTTTAATGGACAATTGTATATTTACGATGCCAGCACTTCGGCTAACGCCAACACCGTGCGCCTGGTGAATGGGAATACTTTGCCCAGCATCCAAACCATCCCAAATGCTATAGATCCGACTCTTAACCCTTCGGGGACTCTTAACGTCACTCCCGGATTAACCCTCGTCTCCCAGAATCCGGTTTACATCCAGGGTGACTATAATGCGGGCTTTAACGCGCCTCCAAGCAAGGCGGGAACGATCTCGGCCACTACAGGCGGCAGCGGCACCAGTTCCACCGGATACTTGGCTGCGAGCGGAGCAGGCAGCACCACACCCTATGTTTCCCAGTCGGCCGCCGTGATTGGCGACTCCATCATGCTGCTTTCAAACGCATGGTCAGATACCAACTCCCCGAGTTATAGCAAAAGAAACGCTACGAATACGACCATCAACACCGCTTTATTGGGCGGGTACATGCCCAGCGTCTCCGGATATTTCTCCGGCGGAGCTGTGAACTATCCGCGTTTTCTTGAGAACTGGTCGAGTAAATACCTCACCTATTGGGGTTCCATGGTGGAGCTTTTTCCGAGCAAAATATTTACGCAGAGATGGCAGGTGCCTGGGACTTATTATTCCCCGCCGACCCGTTACTATAATTACAATACGAATTTTGATACTACACCCCCGCCGGGAACAGCGCTAATGGTTTACAGGGCCAGGGGAGCGTGGACAAAATACTAGATTCCCGCCTTCTATGAATAAAATCGTCCCGTTGATCTGCATTGCCCTTGTCGCCATCTGTGGTACTGGTCGTGCCCTTGATCTTACCCCGCATATTGTAAAGCGGGTCACACTTCAGAGAAGTGAAGACTGTCCCTATTTTCTTGATGGAAAAACAAGATACAAGGTGAATCTCCCCGCAAAAACCTCGATTTGGGGGGAAAAAGGAGTAGCCCACTTCTCTTTTGCCGATATGGACGGAGCCGTGTATGTCATGAAAGCGTCACCTTTGAAGGCGGACCTGCCTTTTAGCGGCCCGTCGCTGGAAGTTTACCGGCAGGCGGTTTTAAGTTTTATTCCTGAAAAGGCCACGGATGTGGCCATTCAGAAGGAAAAGCCGAACCCCCTGTCGATCAACGAATGGACCAGTTACGAGTTCATCGTCGCCTCCAACTCCTCGGGAACACGCCTTATGCAGTCGGTCACCTTTTTGAATTTCTCTCCCACGGAGCAAATCGTCCTGATTACCACGGCTACCGGCAAACAATTTGACTTGGCAGCCACCAAATCATCGGAAATTATAAGATCCCTGCGAAGCCTGCAACCGGATGAAGATTTATCCGCACCTGTTTACCCGTAGGCGCATTGGTCTTAAATATTTAACACTCTTACGCGATGTTGTTTATGAATAAACTCCCCAATTTCATTTCTCTTCTTTCCGCTGGCACAGCCCTGGCTGCGATTTTGATCCTCCCGACCGGCAGGTTGCTTGCCGAAACCGCCCCCGGTTTCATCTGGGCCCTGCAGGCAAGCGGCACGAAAGATGACAGCGCCAATGCGGTGACGGTGGACGGTTCTGGAAATATCTATACCGCTGGGTATTTTAACGGCGGTTCCGGGACCGGATTCCCTCTCCGTTTCGGCACCAGTGGCACCTTGACTGGCTCTGGCTACAAGGACGGATTCATTACAAAGCAGAATGCCAGCGGGGTTTACCAGTGGACACAGAAGGTGGGAGGAATCCAAAATGACGAAGTAAAAGCGCTGTGTGTTGACAATACCGGAAACGTGGTCGTGGCAGGATATTTTGCACAGGCCACTTTTGGTGTCAGCGGCACCATCACGCTGACCGGTGCCGGAACCGCCGCCTTTATTGCAAAGATGTCCGCCTCGACTGGAAATTTTCAGTGGGTCAATCAGCTTAGGAGCACCGGGAACCAAAGCAACAGCGCGCTCTGCGCAGGCGCTGACAGCGCCGGGAATGTGTACCTGGCCGGTTATTTCATCGGCACGGCCAGCATGGCCACGGCGACAGGCACCGCCACGCTGGTTTCCACAGAACAGGGAGCCGGCAGTTCATTTTTCATTATCAAACTTGATACGAACGGGAATTTGCTATGGACCCAGGTGGCAAAGGGCACGGGAAGCAGTCAAATCAACGGCCTCTGCGTGAGTGGGACCAGCAGCGTGTACGTTGCCGGAAGTTTTAATAATTCACCTCAGTTTACCACAACCTTAGGCACGACGACCTTCACGAATAACAGCGGGGTAAGCCTAAATAATACTTTCATTGCCAAGTTGGATGCCGGCACCGGGAATTTTTTGTGGGTGGAGCAAGTGGGGGGGGACGACACGGTTGCCAACGCCGTAGCCATGAGCGGGAGCAACGTGGTTGTGGTGGGTAATTTTCAAAATCTCGCCACTTTTGGAACGAGCGGCACTTTAAATACCACCTCCTACCACGACGGGTTTGTTGAGAAACTGGATTCGAGCGGAACTCTTGTTTGGGTGGAACAAACTGGATTTTCAAATGATTGCTCTACCAACGGCCTGAGCGTGGATAGTTTGGGCAACATCTATACGTCGGGTTGGTTCATCGGAACTGCTACCGTAGGCTCCTCGACCATGGACAGCGCAGATGCAAGCAGCGCGCTTTTCATTGCAAAGCAGAATTCGAGCGGCGTTTTTCTCTGGGGCCAACAAGCGGTCGGCTCTACTTCATCCACGGCGGCTGCCAATGCTGTGGCTGTGAGCGGGAGCAATCTGGTGACAGCAGGCGCTTTTGGCGGTTATGATTCGGGCGACACAGCAGCTTTCCCCGGGGCGAACACCCTGACCAACACGAGCGCTGCCTACTCCGGGTTCTCTGATATTTTTGTCGCCGAGCTTTCGACTGTCGGCTCCACGATCCCTGCCATCACCAGTTCAACTTCCGTCACGACAACCACCGGCACCGCGTTCGACTACACCATCACCGCAACCAATTCGCCCACAAGTTTCTCAGCAAACCCGATTCCCGCCTGGGCCGGGTTCGATCCTTCCACCGGTCTGCTCTCCGGCACTCCGAATGTCGCCGGCACCAGCTCGATAACCATCGTTGCGCTCAACGCCATCGGCACCGGCACCGCCACGCTGACCCTGGTGGTTCAAAATCCCTACGATGTCTGGCGGAACACCTACTTCAGCACGTTGGAACTTGGAACTCCCTCGATCAGCGGGGACAAGGCGGATCCTAATCAGAACGGCATTCCAAACCTCATGGAATATGCGCTCGGTCAGGACCCGAGAGCGTCTGGCGTTACGAGCCTGCCCGTCACCGTAAGCGGCAGCAATTATCTTACGCTGACTTATACCAGACCGAATTCGACCACGGACATCACCTATACCGTTGAAGTTTCAGGAAACCTGACCGGCTGGAATTCCGGATCGAGTTACACCCTGGCTTCCCCTCCGACGGACAACGGCGACGGCACCAGCACAGTGACGGTGCGTGATTTGACCCCGAAGGGTGGAAACAAGCGTTTTATCCGCCTGAAAGTCATTCGGCCCTAGCAGCCTGTTTCGTCCTCGTTCCAAGGCTCCGGCCTTGGAACGCACTTGTTTGCGAAGCTCAGCTTCGAAAGCCGCGATTCAGGCAAACCGCAGACAGAATTTACTCGAGATTGCGCGGCCATGTAAGAATGAAGCTGGCGCTTCAAGGGACAATTGCGTTACCAGGCCGGAGTTGGTAACGAGGACAAAAATCGAGGCAAGGTTCCTGGCACCGACAACGCGGCACCCTCCATGTCCGGATCGTTTTTTTCAGATTTGCTTTTGCGTTTCAGGAATTCGCGTTAATTTACGAATCAATCAGGCTGAATTATACGGAAAATAAAATGAAACAATCCCTCGTCGCTGTGTTGTTTATTTTCTTGGCTGCCTGTGCAATGGCCGGCCCGGTTGAATTCAGTGAAGTGCGCTTGATGATCAAACACGGCATCAGCAGTGCCGAGTTGGCGGCTAAGGTTAGGACGCACAAGCTGGCTGTCGCTCCGACAGATGCGCAACTCTCAGAATTAAAGGGGTTTGGAGCCACGAAGGAACTTCTTGATGCGCTTGCCGATCCGTCGAATGTATTGGGTCAGAAAGAAAGCAAAGCTTTTCTTAACGAAAAGGAAATTGCCACCCAGGAACACTTTTGGGTGGTTGGATCTGTACTTTCCGTCAAGGACGGAGTGATGCTGGTCTTATGCCCGGATGTGCATCTGAAAAGAGGATCCCTCGCACAGCATCTCGGGCCGGTTCAAATTCGCGGCAGGTTGCCTTCGGTGTTCAAGCAAAATGAATCGCAGGAAGTTTGGTTTGTAAATTGCGAGGCCAGAAAAACCGGCGTATGCCAGATGACGAACCCGTCCAACGAAGTTCAAGACGTGCCTGTGACGGAACTGGTGCAGGATTTTGGAAAACCGCAGGCACCGGTCAATAATGCCCCCCCGCTCCAGGCCGCAGCTCCCAAGAGGCATGAAATGATCATGCAGGAGAGCTCATGGTATCACATGTCCGACCCAAAATCGGTTCCCGGGGGCGGTCCTGATGCATGGATTCGCCTGGTTGGCTCCGATCAATTTCACGTAGTGCTTCAAATTACGGAAAAAGGTCCCGCTTTGCTTGCCCCAAAATCAGAATTCGAGATCAAGAAGGGGGCGGATGGCAGTGGAAACAACCTGACGCTTGTTTATACAGACGGCCAGTGGAAAGTCTTTTGGAAAGACAGCGTCGGGGCCTTCCCCGGCACCGGTGTTTTCGTGTTCGATCCAAAGTGAACTCAACTCGAACTCCGAAATACAGGTACACGAAAAGCACGAAGAGCACGCAAAGAAAAGGCTTTGAGAGCTTTTCGAAGGTTCTTCGCTGTTTCCAGTGGATGATAGTATGCACCGAGACCCGGAGGGTCATTGGAAATTAGCCGGTGGTGCCAACCACTGGTTCTGAGTAAATCCGTCTTCGCCCCGGCAGGGGCGGCAGAAACCCTCACCATAAATAACGCCCGTCGTAATTCACCCCGCATCGTTGTAAGAATTCGAAATATTCCTCCTGGAATGTCCCGTTGTTTGTGATGCTCTTCCAACTCCTGCACCCCTGCCGGGGTGCTTGTCATTTCTACACAGATCCGGTGGTTGGCACCACCGGCTAATTTCCATGAGCCCTCCGGGCTTAATAAGCCTCTTCATTCCCCGCGTCTCTCCGTGTCTCCCTGGCTGGCTTCACTTCCGCCTTCCAGCAGCCGCACCCGCCGGTCGCGCAGCGGAAGCCGGATCGTCAGGCTGATTCCGCGCCCCTCGTCGTTTACGATGTCGATCTCCCCGCCGTGCTCACGGATGATCCGTCGCACGATCATGAGCCCGAGCCCTGATCCGGTCGCCTTGGTGGTAAAGTAAGGATTAAAGATCCTGCTCATGTTTTCCGCCGGAATACCGCCCCCGGTGTCGGTAAAGCGAAGCGCGACATGATTGTCGTCCATGTCGGACTGAATGCGCAGCATGCCGCCGCTGGCCATGGCCTGGAGACTGTTCTTGATGATGTTGTAAATCGCCTGCTTGATCTGGTTCCGGTCGACCTCGACCAGCGGCAGATCGGAGCGCAATTCCTGCTCGACCAGGATGTCGCGGTCCTTGATTTCCGGGGCGAGGAACGAGACCGATTCGCGCACGAGCGTGTTGAGATTTTCCGGCAGGGTTTGCACGGGCGACGGGCGGATTGCGCGGAGAAACTGGCTCACGATGTAATCCAGCCGCTTGATTTCCTCCTTCGCGATGCCGATCGATTCCTGCAAATC
>Ga0118677_10012089_pt1 | contig 12762 bp, 5 predicted proteins | sample AliMusrvi5mmetaG_FD_86154 | JGI IMG/M metagenome (GOLD analysis project Ga0118677, IMG submission 86154)
GGTTGTCGCACTTATCGAAGGGAGGTTTCCCACTAACTCTCAAGCCATCCAGCTTGGCATACTTACCGGTATCGGTATGTTTGCCATACCCGGTGTTGGTTTCCTGTATGCCGCAGGTGCAATTGTAGGTGCAGTTGCAGGCTTTGATTTTGGCCTGATAGGCGGTGGCATCGCTTCTGCTATATCCACCACTATGGGTATCAGGCACGAAGACTCCAAAAAATACCACGATGCCCTTGCCGAAGGCAAATTCCTGTTAGTGGTGCATGGTTCCGACAAGGACGTGAATACAGCCAAGGATATACTGGACGAACACGGCACACATTCCTATATCGAAACACACTAAGTTACTGCCGCAGGGCACAGACTATACTTTGATTATTTCAGTTGCCTTATGGAAGTGGGGCAACTGAATAATTTATACGCACGTGAGTAAGAAGAAAGTAGCACAACCCATAACCAGGCCGATCATTGCCGGTAGTGCACCTGCTGCATTGCCAAAGGAATTCAAAGTGCCATATCCATTGTTATGGCTGGCTTTGGCTGTGGTTGCCGTATATGGCGTAAGCATCCATTTCGGACTTACTGAGCTGGATGATTCCATCTTCATTCGCGACTTTCACCTGTACAACGAAGACCTCACCAACCTCGTTACCTCATTTCATCGTGGCCTGTTCGATGCAGTTAAAGACCCCTACTACCGCCCCCTCTTCATGGATTCTATGATCCTCAATTATCAGATCAAAGATCCTAACCTTGGCCCCAATATCCTCAGCTACCATGTCATTAACATTTTACTGCATCTTGGCGCAGTGCTATTGCTATACCAGTTGTTTCGCAAGCTTGCCATAAAAGAGCTGCACGCATTTTTGCTATGCCTCGTATTCGCAGTACACCCCGTACTATCGCAGGCAGTAGCATGGATACCCGGGAGGAACGACCTGATGCTGGCCATATTTGTTTTCTCATTTCTCATATCAGCCATCAACTACGCCAATAACAGTAAGCTCGGTTCCCTGGCGATTTCTGCCCTCTTTCTTATACTCGCATACTTTACTAAAGAAACCGCCGTTTTTGCTGCGCCTGTGGCATTTGTGCTGCTGGTATTTGTGCTCAACAAAAAGTGGAATGATAAGAACCTCCTCATTCAATATGCTGCCTGGGCCGGTTGCTTTGTACTGTGGTATGCCGTGCGTGCCACAGCTACTATTCAAACGCAAATATCGCCCCTGCAGGTAGCACACGATTTCTGGGGCAGGCTGCCGCTCATTGTGCAATATATTGGCAAGGTAATATTTCCCTTCAATCTTAGCGTATTCCCTACACAGCAGGATACCGGCTATCAGCTTGGCTTTGCCGCAATACTGTTGCTTACTACTGCGATCATAGTGGCAAAACATAAACACCCGAAAGTAGCATGGAGCGGCATTGCGGTGTTTTTACTGTTTTTATTGCCCGTGCTGTTTGTGCCTAATAACCTCAATGAGCAGTCGTTCGAGCATCGGTTATACTTGCCCATCATAGGTATTTTATTACTGCTGCCGCAGACAATTGTTTTCAGTAACAGGTTTACAGATAAGCAAGTGCTTATTGGTGGTGTAGCGGTATCCGCAGCGCAAGCACTCGCGCCGCCGACGAATCGCCGTGCCGTCCTTCGAGGATCTCGAATCAAGGACTTTGTCTTTAAGAGAACCGCATTGAATGCAACGCATAAGGGAAGACGTGGCTGAACTGCTGCAAGAAAAGCCCCGCCACCGGCAGCGTCAACAGGAAAACCCTAACAATTTTATCACATGTCCGCGGATGATTCACGTGCGCAAAGCAATGTTTTTAAAGTTGCGGGTTGCGGGTTGCGGGTTGCAAGAAGAGTGGCGGAGCCTCAGACTTCCTGCATTGTATTTCCCTCTCACTGCCCAATTTGCCGATAGGAGTCAGGATGTCTGAGCCTCTTTCCCGCAACTCTCGGCATGCAACTCTCAGCTCTTCTCCTCGCGCAGGCCGCCGATGAAGAGCAGCGCGGCGGCGATGCAAATGCAGGAATCCGCCACGTTGAAAGCCGGCCACCAGCCGTGGCTCGACGGGACCAGCTTGTCATAGAACGGGAGTTTGACCAAGATGAAATCTACGACATAACCTTCCGATAAGCGCTGCCACAGGGTTGCGGACTTGAAGGCCTCGAGCAGGAAACCCTGCACCAACCTGTCGGTCAGATTGCCAAGGATGCCGCAGATCAGGAGCGGGACGGCCACCTTGGACAGCGGGTGGATGAAAATCCCTTTTTTCCAAAAAATCCACAAGGCAGTGAAGGCGATGACCGATACTAACGGAAACACCACGGGTGCCCAGGCGGTGCCGTTGCCGAAGCCGAAGGCCACGCCCTGGTTGTGGACGCGGGTCAGGTAAAAGAAGCCATCGATCACCGGGTCCTGGACGGAAAAGCCGCTCACATGCGGATCCGCGAAATGGCCGACAACCCATAACTTCGTGGCCTGATCGAGCACGTAGAGCGGCAGCGTGAGGAGGAGGAGCAGGCGGGGTAGGGTCATGGTGGGGAAATCAGTAATCAGTGGTCAGTAATCAGTGGTCAGTAATCAGTGGTCAGTGGTCAGTGGTCAGTGGTCAGTGGTCAGTGGTCAGTGGTCAGTGGTCAGTGGCAGTGGTCAGTGGCAGTGGTCGGCATGCATGGGATTCTTTACCCTAAAGAGGAAAATAGAAACCACGGATTACAGGGATTGAACGGATTAAGAATGAGTGATGAATCATGTTTGGGGTCAATACGGCCAGACACGGTGGAAGTGCTGATAGAAGCACGCACCTGCGGGATCGGCCAGATTTCCTGCGGGTCATGGTCCCAGCCTTCGACCAGAAACTGGAACTTGCCCATCAGCGCCGCGAGTTCCGGGCCGCGCGGCAGGGCGTCGCGGCCGAATTGTTTCAGGAAGTGCGCGGTTTTGAGATGAGCATCAGGCGTATGCCCTTCGCTTGCAGCGCGCGGTGAAGGTCGCGCGGCAGGTCGCGCCGTGCGCAGCGTTCGCCGGGTTGGTAGCCGGTGACCCGGTCGTAGGTCGCGTTGGGCGCGTTGAACCAACCGGAGTTTTGGCCGAGGGTGAACACGAGGTATTTGGCACCGATGCCGTCGAGTTGGGTCGCCAGCGCCGCCACGTCGAAATCGTTGACCTTCGCAAACTGTGCGGCGTCACCGGGCAGGAAGTGCATGAACACGCCAATGCGCGCGTCCTTCAGCCAGTCGGTCTGAGGTGACTGGTCCGCAGCCGACGCGGCGAGAGCCACTTGCCAGAAGCCTAACGCCATGGCCAGCAGTCGGAGATTCAAATTTTCAGCCAGGGCGTTCATGCGTCGGAGTTGTTTGGGGTGGAATTTGTGCGCATTCCCTATATTCCCGGCGTCTGCCGCACTCTATTTTCGATTGCCAGTGAGGGTTTGCCACGCGTTCATGGAATTGGCGAGGTGCAGCTTGGTGTCGCCACCGATGCCGTAACATTGCAGGCCGATCGGACCTTGGTAGCCCAACTCCTTCAGTGTTTTGAGAAATCCGCCGATATCGAAGCTGCCTTTGTCCAGTGGCTGGATATAGTGATCCCAGCCCGGATTCTCATCTTGGTTGTCGGCACCGTTGATCGACACCGCCCAGAGTCGCGGCATGGCCTGCTTCAACAGCGGTTTGTAGTCGCGGGATTTGTCCACGCGAAGCCAATGGCAGAGATTGAACATGACGCCGACGTTGGCCCGATCCACTTGATTGGCGACGCGACAAGAATCCTCAATGCGCTCCACCCAGTTGCCGACATGCGGATAGAGCAGCAGTTGCGCGCCCGATTCGAGAGCAAGGTCGGACATTTCGCGTAGGACCTCCACGGCGTGCGGATCGCCGGACGGATCCGACGGCTTCCCGCCGCCCACCAACAGGCAGAACTGGACATGCCGGCCTTTTACGAGGGTGAGAACCTCTTTGAACTTCTGCCGGTCGTAAGGCGTCTTGTCCGGAGCGACCTCAACGTTCATCGTAATCTGATAAAGCTTCAGCCCCGCGTCGTCGAGTGCCTTGATTCGCTCCGCGACGCCGTCCAGCCAAATGTGGCCGACCCCGTCGTAGCCGAGTTCCTTGAGCATTGCGGCCTGCTCCGTGAAGTTGCGCTTTTTGGCATCGTGCCAATCAATGCAGAATGGGAAGAAAGGACTGGGGCTTTTCTTCTCGGCGGCGTGAAGCGGGGTCAGTGGTGTTAGAAACAGAGCGAGCAGGCTGAGAGCCATAACGTCTCTAAAAATCTTCTTCATGCTGGGGTGATGTTCCATACGAGGTTACTATCAATATAGGGCTCTTTGTTCATGGCAAGCAATATCGGAATAAACCGGCAAACTGTTCGGTTAAACGAATCATCATCCCTGATCATTCCGCCACGCACTTTGGACATGGATGCCGCCGGACTGCAAGGGAATTGCCTTCCCGGTGAAGGCCGTCGAACGAACCGGTGGCCAGAGCGGAGGGCATCCTTGTTAGTGTTCCGGAATTTCCACCTCATCGCCATCCGGATCGGTGACAAAGGCCATTTGGCGGCCGCCGCTGGTGAACCTAAATGGGGAAATGAGAACCACTGATTACACTGATTTAACTGATTTCATGACAGGTGGCGGAATAGTCAGGCGAATGACAGAGTTCGAGAAACACATCGTTGCCCGGCAATTCGAATCCGTCTTCATCACTGCGCCGTCGCAGTGACCCGCACGAACAACTTGGGCGCGGCCAACGGTCCGCCGCTGAGTGTCACCGGCACGGTCTCGACTCCATCCGCAGTGGTCACGGTCCCTTCGGTTGCGAAGTGGTCGGTCTTGGACCACGTTGCGAGATCTGTCGACGTCCACACGGTGTAAACCAAGCCGGTGGAAGCCGGGGTGGCGCGTCGGGTATAAGTGAATGTCGCGGACGCTTTGTCGAGCGGGACCTTGATCGGGTTGGCCGACGCGCCCTTGGTCGGGTCGAGGCCGAAGGCATATTCCTCGAAGTTGCTCATCCCGTCATGGTCGGGATCGCCGGTGGGGGTCTTGTCGGGATTCGCGAAACCCGACCAGTTCAGGCCACCAATCCACACCTCAAAGGGAGTACCCGGGGGAGTCGCTTCGATCATGACGCCGGAGAATGTCAGCGCGGCGATCGCGTTGGTGCCATAGAGCAGATTGCCCGCCGAACCGTTCCAGTAGTTGTCCTCCACGTAGTCGATGGTTTGGCTGGTGGAACTGCCGTTGAGAGTCAGTTTGACCAACTTGTTCGTGGCGTTCACGCCGGCGACCTTGCCGGCGACGCGGTCGAGATAGAAATTCACCGTGGCGAAACTGTTTGACGACATGTTCTGGTCGAATTCCAGGGTGATCTCGTTTTTGCTGCCCGTTGTGTAGTAGGCATGCTTGAGAACCGGTGCGGTGACGGCTCCGCCCGGCGTATCGCCGTAGAAGTCGCGCCCGACCAGCGGGGCTGTCAAATCCGCGAACGCCTGGTATCCGGTGGCATTGTAGTGGCAGCCCTCGTAGCCGTCGGTGGTGTCGATGCCAATGGTTGAGAGGATGCTCATGTTGGAGAAAAGCAGCGGCAGCGTGCGCTGCACGTCGCGCAGTTGGTCGCCCATGGGACCCATGGCGCAGGGTTTCGGCTGGACCTGATAGACGATGTAGCGCTGGATGTTCGGGAAGTCCTGCTTCCAGGCGGACGACATATCCACAAAGTATTGCTGATAGGACTTGTAGTTCCAATCGCCGGTGGGGGCGCCCGTGGCGCTGTCGCTTTCGCCCTGGTGCCAGAACACGCCGCGGATCCCGTGGGTCAGCTTGGCCCCGACCACGCGGTTGTACAGGTTGGCATAGATTGAATAGCTGGCGCCCGCCGCGCCATGATCCGCCGGGTTGGCCTGGTGCTGATAGATAAGAGTGCCGCCGACCGCCCCGTTGATGAAGCAAACGGGCATGTTATGGGTTGCCACCAGCGTGGTTGCCAAATCATAGCCCCAAAGGCCAAGATACATTTCCGAGCCTTTGCTGACCGCGTAACCCCACCCGCCGCCCGAACTGCCATAGGTGCGGATCCACTTGTTGGTGGTGAGGTCGCTCGGCGCGGAGTTGTCGAGTGCCAGCGCATTGGACTGGCCCTCGATGATATAGGCATCGCCGCAGACCAGGTCGGTCACGGTGGCGATAGTCGTGTCGGATCCGCCGGTGGTTGTGCCAAACTCCAGCCTGTAAGTTACCTTGCCCGCGGCGATGGGCACGCTAAAACCGTAGGCTCCGGCCACCGGTGGTTGGCGGAAGGGTTGCCCGTATTGCGCCTCGGTTCCAGCGTCGGGTGTGGCAAACACTTTAAGATAGACCGGGGTCGTCCCGACACCCGTGCCGTTGTAATAGATCGTGCCTTTGCCGGTGCTCGGGTCGCGCGCGAAAAACTGGCCGTTCACCGGCTTCTCGGTGGCACCCGGCGTGCGTTGCACCCAGGCGTCGCTGGCCGGTTCTTGCACCGCGATCGTCTTGGTGACGGTGACGGGACTGCCGCCGTTGTCCATTGTTAGGGACACGCTCAGCGGGCCGCCGCCCTGGGCGCGGGTCAGCGTCAGCAGCCCCGGCGTGATTTGTTTGGCCACGGCGACTCCCGCCACGGTCCATGTGTAATTGAAACTGGCGACGCCGGCCGCCTGCAGCGCGGCGAGGTTCGATATGTTAGGAGTCACCGTGATGGTTTGGCGGCCGTCCCAAGTGGCGGGACCGGTTAACGTGAACACCGGATCCGGAAGGGTGTCGGTGACGGTGATGGGCACGTCAATGATCTTGGTTTCAGTCGGATAGATGCCCTTGAAGTGGATGACATACGACTGGTTGCCCGTCACCCGGCCGGCGCTCACGGTGAGCGTCAACTGGTCGGTGGCAAGCACCGTGTCCACGCCGTTTCTTGTTTGGATCCAATAGACCTTCTGGGCGCCGCCGGCCTGGGCGGTCAGGGTGGTGGTGGTGCTTTCATTCATCGTCACCGAGGCGGGTGAGACGGAGAAGGTCGAACCGCTCTGCACCAAGCCGCCCACCAGGGTTTGCAGCGGCTTTTGGTTTTCGTATTCCATTTTGATCCAATCGGCGGAACGGGTCACTCTTGAGACGCGCACCTCATCCATGTCACCGGCGTAGTTATAGGTGCCGTTCCAACCGCCGAGATAGACGCTGGCGGGAGTCGGGATGTCCATCGTGCCGCTGGTGTTAGTGCCGTCCAGCACGCCATTGATATAGATTTTCGCCTCGCCGCTCTTGTAGGTGTGGGCGACGTGCACCCATTGCGACAGCGCGATGAAGCCGGCGCTGGTGACGTTGCCGCCGCCGGAATAACAATCGATGTTCATCTGCGGCGGATCGAGGTTCTGCGGATTGGTCACTTGCATCACCACCCGGCCCGAGCCCTTTTCCACGCCCCAGCCGAGCACGTTGGTGTTGCCGGCGACGGGTCGGATCCAGGCCTCGGTGGAATGCGGATTGGCACCGGTCGGATAGGTGCTGACGTTGGTTCCGCACAGGATCCCCTTGCCTGCGGTGAAATTCCGGCCCTTGCCAATCATGCCGGTGGCCAGGGTGGTGCCGGTATCGCTCGCACTCACCGTGCCGGCCGCATCACTCACGGTTTCGTTCATGTGCAGGACGCTGGCATAGCCGTTGGCGGCATTGAAGACGCCACTGCCGTTGGACTCGCTGGTGACGCCGGTGTTGCCCCAGTGCATTTGGATTTCCTGGCGCGCGTTGCCGGTGATGGCCGGGATTTTCACCCACACCGCGGCCTTGCTGTTAGCCGCGTCCCATTGTTCGAGTTCATAGAAAAGCGGTGCGCCGGCCGCGGTGGAGAAGCGGATGTCGCGGCCGTCGCTTAGCGCCTCGGCGAAGTTGAAATTGCTAGAATTGAGTCTGACGAGCAGCGGGAAGTTGGATTCCGAGGCGGAGGCCGCCAGGTTGGCGCCGTCCGGGGTGGTCAGGATGAACAAGGATCCGTGGTGGGGCCAGCTCTGATAGGTCTGGACAGTCACGACGTATGGCTTGGTGCTGCCATTCTCGGCGGTCACGGTATAGGTTACCGGATTGGTGAAGTCCTGGGTGCTGCCCGAGAGCGGGCTGAGGGTGGCCAGCGGGGAGATCGAGAAGGTGGGCGCGAGGCTGCGCGACTGGGAGGGCGGCACGGTGAGCGCAATGTTGGTACCGGTGATGACGGCCGCACCCAGAGCGCCGAAGTCGCAGGAGAGAATATCCTTGGCGGTGCTCGCGGCGATTTTGGTCACCGTGACCGTATAGGTCTTGGTGCCATTGATGATATAGGTTTGCGGGTTGGTGAAATTTCCAACCGTTCCGGAAACCGGGCTGCCGGTAGCGCCGGGCAGCGTCGTGTAGGTCGGTGCCAACGCCGTCACGTTGGTGGCGTATGGCACCGTCACGCTGATGTTGGTGCCGGTGATCGTGGTGGCTGGCAGGCCGGGGAAAGTGAAAGTGAGAATATCCGCGAGGGTGGCGACCTGAACGGACAGGGCACCGGAGACGCTGGTCGCGTTGCCGGTGTCGCCGGCATAGCGGGCGGTGATGCTGTGGGTTCCGGCGGCGAGGCTGCTGGTGGTGAATGTCGCTTGGGAGATTCCGTTCAAGGTGCCCGTGCCGAGCGAAGTGGCGCCGTCATAGAAGGTCACGCTGCCCGTGGGTGCCAGCCCGGCAACGGTGGCCATGAAGGTGAGCGAGGTGCCGACGGCGCAGGGCGTGGCGCCACCGGTTAGAGCCAGGGCGGTGGAGGTGAACGTGGCCGTCGGATAGGAGGATGTCAGGCTGTATTTTTTCGCGAGGTAGGCGCCGACCATCGCCTCATCGGCGGCGGACAAGGCGCTGTTGAAGCCGAGGATTTCGGCGATATCCATGTCACAGGAGCCCAGATTGTTGTTGCGGCCGATCCGGTAGGCATCGTTGGAGGCGTTGCCTTGGACCGTGATTTTGAGGATCATGTAATCGGTGATGCTGTCGATGGCGAAATTGCAACCGTTGGAAAAGGTGCCGGTCTTGTCGTGATTTCCCCAGTTGAGCACTGCCGCAGGCAGAGGATAGGACGAGGCGACGCCATTCTTGGAAACGTTGGTCGGGAACCAGTCCTGCCAAAACCCGGTGGTTCCGTTGGCGAGGTTGTAGCTAGAGTCGCGTGCGACGTTGCGGCCGAGGAAACAGCCACTGCCATTCCAGGTGGCGTTGGGCGAGCGCACCACGAGGTACTGTTCCTTGGTGAAGAAGAGCCCGGCACAGTCGAGCCAGGTGCCCGTGCCGCGGATATGCACGGACGGTTTTGAAATCTGGCTGTCGCTGGCCACCAGGGTTGGCGTTCCGGAGCCGGGTGTCGCGTGATGCCCCTGGCCCGATTGATCCGCCCACGCCGTGACATTCGAGCCACTGGTGGTGACGCCCCGCGCGCCATCGTACCAGCAGACCAGGCCATTGGTGACGGGCATGACGAGGGCACCCGATGTGATGGTGATTGCGGCCTGCGTGCCGGTGATCGAGCCGGTCATGGTATCGGTGGCGGTGATCGACTGGGTGCCGGGGGTGTAAAGCGTCACGCCGGCGAAGGTATGGGTGCCATTGTCAGCGCTGACAAAGCTATAGTTGGCCGGCAACACTGCGGTGCCATCGGAGCTGGTGAAATGAACCGTGCCGGTGTAGCCGCTGGCCGTGTTGCCAAAAACATCCTTGGTGGTGAGCGTCACGCTGCCGGCCACGCCCGCCGCTCCCGGGTTTGGAAAACCCGCCACCGTCAGCGTGGTCGCGCCAAGCGGAGTCACGGTGATGCCGGATTGAGTGCCGGTGACCGTCCCGTTCACTGAGTCGGCTGCGGTGATGGATTGCAGGCCGGCGGTTTTGAGCGTGACGGCATTGGTGAACGTGTGGGTGCCGTTGTCAGCGGCGACAAATGTATAATCGGCCGGCAGGACCGCCGCTGTGGCACTGCTGGTGAAATGCACGGTGCCGGTGTAGCCGGTCACGGTGTTGCCGCCGGGATCCTTGAGGGTAACCGTGATGCTGCCGGCAGTGCCCGCCGCTTGCACGAACGGGAAACCGGTGGCCAGCATCCTGATCCCGGCGGCGGCGTAAGCGGTGTTCATGCCGTACTTGAACGACAGGTAGGCACCCACCGCCGTTTCATCCGCCGACGACAGCGCGGCATCGTAACCGATGATTTCGGCAACATCGAAGTCCATCGTGCCCAGGGTTTCATTTTTTCCGATCTGATAGAACGGATACTGTGCGAGATTCGCCGCATCCGCTTGGTTATCAACGGTAATCTTGAGAATCATGTAGTCGGTGATGGGCGCTAAATGGAAGGCGCTGCCAGATATATTATTCTGCGACAACGGTGTGCCATTCTTGGAAACGGCCGCCGGAAAGTGGTCTTGCCAGAACCCGTCGGTGCCATTGGCCATGTTGTAGCTGGAGGATCGGACGGACAGGAAGACATCGGATTTCCGGCCGAGGAACGAACCCGAGCCATTCCAGGTGGAGTTGGGTGAGCGCACCACGAGGTATTGTTCCTTGGTGAACATCCCGACGGCACAGTTGAGGTAGGTATTGGATCCCCTGAGATGCACCGCCGGCTTGGAGATCTGGGTATCGCTCGCCACCAGGGTGGGTGTGCCGCTGCCGATGGTGGCGTCATGCCCGTTGCCCGATTGGTCATTCCACTTGGTCACGTTGCCGCTGGTGGCCGTGACGCCCTGGGCGGCATCATACCAGCAGGCCATGTTGGCATTGGCAACCGCTGGCGGTGCCCCGGCCACGACCTTCAAATTTCCCGCACCCCCGGTGAAGCTGTAGTTGGTCGCGGCCATGCCACCCACCGCGACGGTGATGGAATATGTTCCCGCCGGAGAAAGAGGAGTCGCGGCACACGCCAGAATCGGCGTGCCGGTAACGCCTGCCGTGGCGAAAGTCTCGCCGAGTTGATAGCCGCTGATCTGATAGGTCAAGACCGGGTTGGCATCTCCCGGGCTGCGGACCTTGTTGTCCGCCGTCACCGACAGGGTCGCCTTGTTCACGACCTGGCTCTTGGCAGAGGCAGTACTAGTCAGGGAAACGCCGTAGCCGCTGAAAACCGCGGTGATCGGATGCGTGCCAACCGTCAGCAGGGTGGTGGCATAGCTTGCCGTGCCGGTGGTGACCGCGACCGGACCACCCAAAGTACTACCGTTATCGTAGAACTGCACCGTGCCGCCAGCGGGCTTCGGCGCGACTGTGGCGGTCAGGGTCACGGATTGCCCATAAGTCGAGGTGCTGGTCGCGCTGATGGTGGTGGTGGTGGTGACGGGGGCGGCCACCGAGAAGGTGTTGGTCAAGGAGTTGGCGGTGGCTGGCACGCCGGCACTGTCGGTGACTTGAGCATAAATCTGATAGGAACCGTTGGCCGGAGTGCCGAGTGCCTGCGTGAAGGTCGGGCCGGCGCCGACCTGGTTACTGCCCACCTGAACCATGCTGCCGCCGGTGTTGGTGAAAAACTTGACCGTGTAGGGGCCCGTGCCGGAATAGGGAATCACTGCGGCGCTGGCCGTAATGGACGAGCTGGTCGGATACGCCTGCCCGTCGAGCGGGCTGGTGACCCTCGCCATCAGGGGCAGGGCGGGATACGTCGTTCCCGTGATCGCGTATTTGGCGGCCAGGTAGCCGCCAACCAAATTCTCGTCAGCCTGCGACAGCGCAGCGCTATAGGAAATGATTTCGGCCACGTCCAGATTCGTCTTGTAATACTGGTTCGAGCCGTTGCCATACACGGAACCAAGCCAATAAGTTCTGGGCGTCGTGGTGCTGTATTTGCCGGTGATCTTCAGGATGCAGGCAGTGGTGCTACTCAGGTTGGGGAGGGTGAAATTCGCCGGAACAACGGTGCCGTTGGACGAAACGGCGTCAGGTCGGTTGCCGTCCCAGAAAGAAGTGCCGCCGCTGTTGCCCATCATGTAGCCGCTCTGACTCGTGACGTCGCCCATCACGGATCCCCAATCATTGAAGGTGGCGCCGTTCGGACTTCTGAGAACGATGTATTGTTCCTTGGAAAAGAAGGTGCCGGCAATGCTGGCATCGCCTCCGCTTCGGTATTGGACCACCGGTTTGCCGTTGACCTGATTGGTGGCCAAGGTGAAGGTGCCCGCATTGTGCCCGCCACTTCGCGTGGCTACACGCCCGTTGCCGGACTGATCAGCCCAACTCGTGACCGCGGTGCCGCTGGTAATCACGCCCTGCGCGGCGTCGAACCAGCAGTTCAGGCCGTTGATGACGGGCAGTTGCGCCCGGACGCTTCCCGCCAACGCCACGCCAGCCGCTGCCAGGGCGAGATGTTTCAGGGCGGAACTGACATGGTGACTGAGGATTGGTTGTTTCATGGTGATCAGGGAGCGAGTGAGCTTCGGGGTGTTCGCGGGGTGCGTCAAGTTGCTATTTGTGTTAGATCCTAATTTGCGCAGGCCCTCGCGGGAGCGAGAAGGTACCAGAGCTGGGGAGCGGTTGATATAGGGCGTCTGTCGTATATTTCACGGGCCGATGGAGACGCGCAGTCTGAAGAACTTCGGTTGCCGCAGGCCGGTGGCGGTGGGGATGGTGCTCGGATACGGCACGCTCACCGCATCCATGTCTCCCGCGCTGCCGGGCGCGGTCAGCAGGGATGGCGTGTCGGTGCTGTCCACCCAGGCATCCATGCCCACGCTGAATTGCACCGTGTAGGTC
>Ga0118677_10012090_pt1 | contig 12762 bp, 10 predicted proteins | sample AliMusrvi5mmetaG_FD_86154 | JGI IMG/M metagenome (GOLD analysis project Ga0118677, IMG submission 86154)
CTGCTGCTCGGTGCCGGCCTGCTGTTTACCTTCGCCCCACGGATGTTCACCTGGTTCGGCAGATTGCCGGGCGACATTGCCATCAAACGCGAAAATTTCAGTTTTTACTTCCCGCTCACCACCTGCCTGCTGATTTCTGCACTACTCTCATTTATTATGTGGCTGATCAGGAAGTAACTACCGGTTATACGCTGTCAATAACAAACCTTTTCGCTTTTGAATCAACTTGTCCCCTATACAATAAAGTGATTCAAAACTAGCTATTTACCATTGTCAACAGTTGAGTGTCATCCAATTAATACGCATACAAAACTGTCAAATTTGATTTTTCAGCAGCATTCTGTGAACGCTCACCTTGAACTTCTATTCTATATATGTATGGATAATGTGGGACCGTCATGCCGCCTGGTGGTGTTGTACCATCTAAATTAAGATCTGAGTCTGATGATTCAGATGTATTTCCCGCTTTTGTAATTGTAATCAATTTCCGAGAGCCGGTATATGATTGGTAAACTTGAAACTTCCTCTCCATAGTATCAACAATTTTTGTATAAACTGTATAAGGACTTCCACTTGCTGCTCGCAGGTTAAATGAAATATCCGTACCTGATTTCGGGTTAATGATGGAATCGGAGCATGCACCCCACTGTGAGCGAGGTAATGAAATTTTGACTCTTAAGCAATTCGACACATTTGGTTGATCGAGGCCTGCCATGTAGGTATTTTTCATTGAGTTAACATATGACAGTCCAGTCATGTTTTTGAAACTGAAAGCTGCAGAAATTAAATCTTTTGAAACTATTTCAGTTCCGCCATATGCGGCCGCAAGAACAGTCTGATACTGTTTTGAACTCGATGAGGACTTGATACCGCTCGTAACCATGTAAAGCAAAGACATGCTTATCACAAGCGCTAACACGGTGAACATCAACGAAGTTATCAGAGCAAAACCTTTATCATTTAGAATAAATTTCATAGTATTATCTCTTATTATTCAACTTTGGTTACTTGCCAGGTTTTTAGGCTGCACGACAATTCTGTAGACTTTCCAACGGTAGTTCTTCTGACTTGAAGAAAATGTGTAAGTATTATGGGTAGTTGGTAAACCTGCATTAGAATTGTCTCCAGCGGTTGGGTCTGCACCAACAACAATTGAAGCAGGACCGGTGTAATTATTATCAACCTTACCTTCCTGTGCCAGGATATATATTTTTATTACCTTGATTCCCTTACGAATATTGGCGTCAGAGGTTAAATAGCTTCCAAGAGTGCTTGAACTTATTGAACCGACTACATCACTTGGAGTTCCTCCAATTGTGGTTGGTAATGTTGAATAATTACTTATACCTCCGGAACTGTCAGTCCCCCATCCAATTACGACACGCATATCAGCGACACAATCCAATACAGGCACCAAATCGTTGGTCCCATCAGAATGTTTAACAGTCGCTTTATATAGGACCCCAGTGTTTGGTGCACAAAAGGGAGGAACCGTTCCTGCAGTTTTTGATACGAAATAGTCCACCCTGTTGAAAGGCATTCTAGGTGCATTCGTACCATTTATACCGTACAGCATAACCGTATCCTGATCTGTTGCAGGCAAATAATTATTTGACATACCGGACAATCCGAATCCAGTAGAAAAGGACGAATTGGTAGAGGGATCAACCAACAGTTGATGATCTTTATCTGGTATATTAAAATTCGAGTTAATGGCAATAACAATTTCAGAGTTTTTCGGCGGAGTCCCAATTGTTACCGGTTGGGAAACTCGACCGGAACTGGTGCTTGCATTATGAAATGGTATGTAGGTCCATCGTCGAGAAGCACTGGAAGTTCCAACAGAAGTTGCTTTGATGCCAATATAATCTCCAAGAATTGATGATGAAGTAATCGATGCCCCACCACCGATACCTACAATTGCTCTTGGAACGCCCCCAGATGCATCATTGAAGTTACTCCCGATGCTATCTGCTGATTCATTATAAGAAATGGTGCTTGAGACAAGGTCTCCTGTCCCTAATTTACTAAACCCCCACGGCAAGCCATAGCCCATTTGCGCGAGATCGTGCCTGAGCATCTCAAGGCCGATAACTCCTTCAATATTTGTTTCTTCCATTTTTGAATATTTAGCAGCTTGCACTATAATCAAGTTAAAAGCCTGTGCAGCAATAGCTAAAACTATCAGAAAAACCACCATGGCAATTAACGTCTCTAAAAGAGTAAAACCACGATGAGATAACATTTTTCCAATTCTGCTTCTCACACGTCACCTCATTGAGTTTCAGTAGTAGACAATACAGTAGTGGCCATATGTGAGTATGAATTATTCTTATAACTCCACTGTACGGTCAGATCTATTTTTTTAGATGCAGGACTGCCTGATTGCCCTACTCCAGTAATTTGTGTAACCACCTCAGTAATAGAATAATTCTTATTAAGTCCCCGTGGATTTCTTGAAACAGAGAACACCTTCCCCGTTGACGTTGTTGTTGATAAAGCGGCAAAACTTTTCGACGTATCACTAATTAATCTGTCATTAGCAACTGCATAAGCTTCATTCCGAAACACATTTTGGACATTCTTCTCCATCGCCATGTTAACGGATTGGAGCAGTCCCAAAAGCCCTACCATTAATATAAGCACCGATACTACAAATTCTATAAGTGTAAAGCCGTGTTCATTTGTCATTGCATACTCCACCGCTGCTTTTCCCGGCATTTATTCGGGCACCGCCAAAGTTGAAACAGTTTACAGACCCCTGATTTCCATTACCACCCAGGAAAACTGAAGTGACATTTGATGTTATGACAAGCCCCCTCTCGTCAAGCTCGTTATATTGTCCGGTATATGAAACCCCTGTAGAATTGACGAGAGGGAAATTCACTGATTTAGTCCCAGAGGGCAGCACCAATTGCTGAGAATAAGAGCTGTACGGACGAAATATTGATGTGTAGGCCTTCAGGATATAATTACTACTATTAAATACTACACTTACCGGCTGCTTTCGCGTTACCGCCCTGTACCGTAACTCACTGATATCTGAAATCATTTGTTTGATCTGCGATTCAGCCAGGCCCTTATTCTGCCAATTATTAAAATTCAACGTTGCAATTGAAGCCGATATGGCGATAATTGCGATTACAATTATAAGTTCCATCAATGAGAACCCACTCTGGGAGTTTCCCAAGATTTTATCTGAACACTCCATATTTTCTCCGTTACACTGCAAAACTCTATTTTTCCTGAATTTGCAGGATTGTTTTTGAAGCTTTTGGAGACATCAGCGGAGGGAAACGCCCTTTTGGCGCCATTCCGGATGGCTGAAGTGTCGCGTTTAGCTTTCTATTACCCCGCTGCGTAAAGGAAGTCGCAAGATCAATCAATTTGATCCCGCCGCTTGAAGTCTGAATAGGCGCTTTGCCGCTCATGCTGGAGGCGGGAGGAGCAGCACCGGAATTATACTGAACCGCCCACATGGACGTAACACCACCGGGAGTGCATATATCAGTATTGGGGGTATACGTTGTAAAGAATACCGTCCCGTTATAGGTAGCGGTCACATCACTTACCACACGTTCTGATCCGGCAGTCCCACCGCTGGTACTCAAGGTTATATACCAACCGGCCTTACCTGATAAGAGACTGTTTGACGGCGTGTTACTACTCTGATCCATCAAGGTAGACATATCAAAAGCCGGGCAGGTAGTTGAAGAATTGCCCATCGCATACATAGAGTATGTATCGCCGGTATAAAGTGGTGCGGCAGGAGTGTTTGAGGTATTGGAATACTGGTTGTAGCATGGGTCCTGGATACCATAGATTTTCCGGTCTACCGTACGTTCGTCTCCGGGGAAAAAATATCGGCCTTCTCCGAAAAACACCCACAGGCAGCCACTGCCGGAATTCGCATTTCGATCCTGAATCTTTGCAACAGAAGTCGTTATCGGGCCGATGCACCCGCTGGTCGTGGTGGTATTACAATTTGTTTCGCCAATAAGCGGACTAGTGAACCAGTGGAAAGGGTCAGGATCGTGGTTTGTCACGAGGCGTACAACTCCTCCCCTTGTCCAGGCCGTGGTGGATGAAGGAAAATCTCCTACAGGGTTTGCAGAATTGTGCGTCAATGCCGCTTTGGTGTAGGTGACATACATAACTGAATCGCTGAAGTTTCCATCAAGGCCGCTATTCCACCGGTCAAGATCAATTGCCGCACTATTGATGGAATTGGCAAATGCGAACGGGATCCCGGTATCTTTGACCCAGTAATTGCAGTTGCTCTGGCCGGCAGAGGTGCACTTGGTAAAAGTGGATCCACCATTAAGATCAACAATGTAAATCTTCAAATTCTGGTCAGACCTTCCGGAAAAAAAGCGCTGACTAGAGTCAATAGTCCCCGTAGGCCCTGATGCCATAACCGCAAACCAGCGCCCATTTTTTTGTTTGGAATTTGGTGCAGTATTAATGCGGACTACTACCGCACCGGCCGTTGTCAGCCCAAGTCCTTTGTCAGCGGCAGCAGCAATCGAATAATCAGAAAATTCCCACATATGCTTTGGTGTTAACGGGTTGGTCACATCCAATGCAAAGTACGATGACATGCCGTTGCCGGTGGCCGGCGTCTTAACGCAATCAGTGTTGTTGGCACTGTTGGTGTCTGGAGATATTGTTTCGTTACACGTACCGGAGCTGTCCCTGCTGGCTCCGCCCAGCCCCATGGATCCGATCATGACAGTCCGCCAGCTGGACGCTGCCGTATTATAAGCCGTTGCAGTACCGGAAGTGGTTGTAGACGTTACCCTGTCACAGTCCCAATAGCTTGAAGCGGTGCAACCGGTCGGCAAATTTATGGACGCATCAATTACCAGGGGAGCACCATCCACCAGATACTGATGGCAATAGTCACCCGCACACTGGTTTTGAATATAAGGAAGGGCATTATGAGGGATAAATGCCCACTCCTCGGTACCCAGGTTCGTGCCGGTCAGTTTTGCCACGTTACCTGAAACCGAGGCATCATTCACAGTAGTCCCGAGCCTGAAAGCATGGAGCATCCCATCATTTGCGCCGGTATATACAATGTTTCTGGACTTGTAATCATCCGTATTTAAAAACTTTCCATACGAAGTATCAGAATAGACATCCAGATATCCATTTATTGGCACCGCAGACTGTACGATAGGAGTTGAATTTATGACATCACCAAGCTTCCAAACCCCTTCACCGGTACTCGTAGTTGCCGATGCACCCGAAGTAGCACCAAGTGTTCCGGTCGTTGCCGGTGTGTTGTTCTCTGACCTGAGATATGTGTAATCAAGAGAACGGGAGCGGTACACCGGTGTATCAATGCCGCGGAGATACTGGATCAACGTGTCAGCCTGCGTATCAGTGAGACTACCGGCATTCATCAAAGGCTTCAAAGCTGCCCGGTTTGTCGTCGAGAACAGATTAGTTGTTCCAGAAGTCAAATTAACGGGGGTCAGGGGAGTGCTCGCCGTTGAGTCAAGCAGCGTGTAGATAGTTCTGCTGGCTGCAGTGGCTTTGTGAAGCATTGCCCCGGCTTTCCAGAGTGCATTGGTATCAAACGGATCAGCGGGAAGAAGCAAATCGGACTTCAGGTTAAGGGTGCCATTATTGTTAGTATCTTCAAAAATAGCACTGTAATTGATAATAGGATCAAGGTAATACCAAATACCCTGCACCTCTCCCAACCACTTAACGTTAGTATTAGTTGGAAATTGGGGGAAGAACAGCGCCTGAACCAGGTTAGCGCCACGCTGACCACTTTTGTTATTGGCAACCGCAGCGGCAGTTCCCGACGCCGTATTGCTGAGAATCCCGTCGAAATAAGATTTTAATTGCCCGGCAAGAGTGGCACCATCGTCAGATTCATAATATCCCCTCGTATTTAAGGGATCAGGCGTTCCCGACGTTATCATCGGACTGGTTGTATTATATTCCACGTACCGGTCGGGAAGCCCATTGGCATTGGTTTGCCCGTAGGCGGTATTGGTAGCATTACCAAGGGTTATTGTCTTGTCCTCGGCATATGAGCCAAAGCGGGCTGCATCCTGCAAGGTTGTCGCACCTGTGGCATCCAACGCAGTAGTCGAAACAAAAACAGTTGATACTGTTATTGCCTGAAGCTTGCTCATATCAGCCGGTTTTCCCCATGTGGAAGCGGCATTGGCAAGATCATAGTTGTGGATGAAATAGGACAGTTTGCCCAATTGGGTCGTCGGCCATGGCGTCGAGGCGCTATGAGCCGTTAACCAGTTGTACAGGCTTGTATCAATTGTGGAGCTCGTCATTGCGGCAACAGAGTCGGATGTTGGGGCACCATCAGTTACAACCAGAATATAGTTGTTCTGACACGACCCTTTTACCGGCTTGGCATAGACACGGTGGGGCGATAAACTGTCCGTTGTTGTGCCATTATACTGGACCATACGACCACTGTTGCCACTTAGCTCATAGGTATTATAGGCACTGGTGCCACCCTGGAAATAGCGGAGTGCTTCGTACAGGCTTTCTGCCAAAGGCGTATTGCCATTAGGGTCCGTATTGTTACTTTCCATCTGGGCAACGACAGTATCCAGGCTGGATCCAATCTCTGCCACAAGCACCCCTCCGTCGTTGTCAAGACCACCGGTATCATTGTCATTAAACACCATCATGCCCAAGTTCACTTTATCGGAAATTGAATGCACAAGTCCGGTAGGGTTTGTAATTCCGTATTCAACATAGTAATTATTATCAAGCGAAAGGACCCGCATTGCACTGGTCGTATCGCTTCTTGCTGCTCCTTTGGTCGGGTCAACCTGCCCACCGACCAGAATCCAGCGCAGTATATCAACTTTGTGCATATTCACATAATTCAGGTAATTGCCGGAAAGGCCGCGACCTGCTTTCGAACCGGTACTGTTTTTTGTTGAGAGATTAAGAGCAGTGGAAGTATCGACCTGATATGTATTCGTCGTGCCTGACTTGAGTTTGTACATTTTACCATTTTCGAAATAGCCACTGAAGTTGCTGCAATTCGCCAGAGTACTGTTCTCCGTGCAGCTATATGTTTTACTGGTATAGGGATTGTCCGCCATACTTCCCGATGTATCAAATATTACAAGGACATTGGGCTTAAGGACATTCTGGCCGTCCATAAATGGCGGGACCATGCAATACGCCGCACCCGCACTGGTGGTTACCCGGGAGAACTTGACTGATAATGTATGATTGGCACTAATGCTGCTCAATGAATATGTTTTGCTGGCAGAAAGAGTTGCTGCGGCCCCGTTATCGGTAAAACTTGCTACGGCACAGCCCGGATTTAAAGTGACCGTGAATACCTGGCTGGAGCCAAATCCATAGGTCTGGGTGGCAGGAGATACTGAGCCACAGGTAGTATCCCCGGATGTATCTACCTGAGTGGTCACTGTGTAGGTAGATCCTTTATAGCGGATCTGAAATGTGGTATTTGCCGTGATCGGCGGAGTTGTATACTGTTTCGTAGTCGAATTCCAGACCGTGGAATCCCAGCTACCACTGAAGTTAATTGCGTCAACCTGGCAGGAGGAATTTGTATTATCAATGGTAAATGTCTGGCCGGTATTCCCCGTCGGCATAACCAGGGAAGGATTGGTACCTTTTTTGGCAAGGGGTGTGATGTTGGCTGTTGTATTACAAGATGTCGCAGGGGAAGCTACTACATCAGCCGCAATAGTATAATCCAGTGTATAGGAGGTGTAATTATCAAAATCAACTACCAGAAGAGAGAACTTGTTCTTTTTAACATTGACCGTAAACGTCGTATCGCCTGTACCATCACCGGCAATTGCCGGATACGAAACTGTATCGGTTGAACAGTCCGTATAGTACTGGACTAATGTAATAGCAGCTATTTTTTTCCCGCTAGTTGGAGAAATGGTCACTGTTTGATTGTTAGCGCTGTTATTATTGGTACCGGTATAGGTTGTGCCGCTAGTGTAACTTGTGCTCCCGACTGAAACTGTCCCTCCGCCACCGGTCGCGGTCGCAGAAGCGAGGGACGTTGGCGGCGGGCACGCCCACCAGTTGCCCGGATTTGTAGGTGTGTATGAAGTGGTCAATCCGTAATATATTTTAAGTGTTCCAGTCGCCGCTTGAGTTTCAACGGTAATACCCAGACAATAAATAAGACATGCCATTAGTATAAATAATTTAGAAACCACTGAATTATTCATCATTACCCTCCACAGCTACTTAGTCCCAATAAACATTCGTATTTACGCCTGTTGCCGGGCACAGCTAAACTGAAAAACACTTCTCCCTCATTCAACCATTTCGGCCCCGCTCAATCCAACGAGCAAATATTATGCCGCATAGTTAAATATATGATTTTTCAGATATTTTATTAATTAAAATCTATGCGCTATGCAAAAATGTCATTGATTAATAAAAATCACTATCCGAAGGTATGCATTAAATTCATAGCAGCAGACGTATATAATTGACGGAAACGACAGGGCAGGCTTTGGACAGTTACAAATTTGAGGGAGTTAGAGAGGTTAATCAAATAGATGCAGCGCGTTCCAGACAAAAAAAAGCCCGTGTTGCCACGGGCTTTTTTTCGAACATTGATTTACAATGTCAATTAGGCATGGATAGCGCTTACAGGGCAGGTATCTACGCATGCTCCGCAGTCGATACAGGTATCGGCATCGATAACACGTTTCGAACCCTGCTCAGCGATAGCGTTAACAGGACAAGAATCCTCACATGCTGCACAGTTTGTGCAATCATCAGTAATAGTATGGGCCACAATTTCACCTCCTTGTTAGATTAGCTTTCAAGTTGGAAAGCGGAGTCTGATTTACCATACCGGTTTTTAAATGTCCAGCAAAGAAATATACCTGCCGGCAAATCCTCCCCCACATATTTAGTTGAATTCATTTCCTGTTCCGTGTATATATCAAAAACAGTTTTATTACAGCTAGTTATTTTAGTTTCGATGTTATTTTTTTACTGATATTATAACTTAATTACCGTTTATTTGGAGGAAACACGCATGATTATCATGGCACTGAATTGTGGCAGTTCGTCGGTGAAATATCAGCTGTTTGACTGGCAGAAAATGGAGGTAGTCGCGAAAGGCATGGTAGAACGCGTTATTATCGGCGGATCTTTTATCATGCATGAAATTCCCGGTCGCGAAAACTACCATCACGAACAGGACTGCGCCAATCATCAGGAAGCCATCGATCTGGTCATAAAAACCGTAACCGACCCGGTTCACGGTGTTCTGAAAAGTGTCAATGAAATCTCCGCCGTTGGCCACCGGGTGGTTCATGGCGGCGAAAAGTTCACCTGTTCCGTCATGATCGACGAAAACGTTCTGGATGCCGTCAAGGAAGTACAGCATCTGGCACCACTCCACAATCCTCCCAATATTGAAGGCATTGAGGCGGCACAGGCTTTAATGCCGACCGTCCCGCACGTTGCCATATTCGACACGGCGTTTCACCAGACCATGCCCGAGCACGCCTATATTTATCCGCTCCCCTATGAATGGTATGAGCAGCATCAGGTTCGCCGCTACGGTTTTCACGGCACGTCGCACCTGTATGTTTCGAAGCGCGCCGCAGTTCTCCTCGGCAAAGATCCGAAAGACACCAACATTGTCACTATGCACATCGGCAACGGTGTTTCACACTGCGCCATCAAAAATGGCGTGTCGGTTGACACCACCATGGGCCTCACCCCGCTGGAAGGCGCAGTCATGGGAACCCGCTGCGGTGATATTGACCCGGCCATTCCTGCTTTCATGATGATGAAAACCAATCTGTCCGCCAAGGAAATTGACAGCATTCTGAACAAAAAAAGCGGCGTGATGGGAATTACCGGCCGGTTCACTGACCGCCGTGACGTTATTGAGCATGCCGAGGCCGGCGACAAGCGCTGTCAGCTGTCTCTGGAAATTGAATCATACCGTTTGAAAAAATATATCGGAGCCTTCATGGCTGCGGTCGGCAAACTGGATGCGGTCGTATTTACCGCCGGCGTTGGAGAAATGGGTGCGGCAATCCGTGAAAAAGCTATTGAGGGGCTTGAACACATCGGCATCATCCTTGACCGTGAACGGAACAAGGGGGCTATGACCCGCAAACGGGAAACGCTGATCACTACCGACGATTCTCCGGTAAAAGTTTATGTCATTCCAACCGATGAGGAGCTGGTATTTACGGAAGATGTGGTCGGCATCCTGAACGGTACGTATACCGATCACATGCATTTCCAGTATTCATTCGCCAAACCGGAGTTTGTCAGAAAATAAGTGGCGTACTCCATCAGGCTTAAAGAAACAAAAAACCGGCGTTATGCCGGTTTTTTTTGTGGGGTTACTTAAGGAGAGCGCTAAAACCGAACCACCCCCAGCCCCTCCTTAGCAAGGAGGGGGGTCTTCTATTCTTTATGTCGCAGTGGTCCCCCTCCTATTTTAGGAGGGGGGTCTTCTAATCTTTATATCGCAGTAGTCCCCCTCCTATTTTAGGAGGGGCTAGGGGTGGTAAGGTTCTCACCGTTTGCAGCTTAAAACGTTTTGGTAAGTTCCCGAACCAGCGAAGTCGCATACGATCCCTTCGGCAGTGAAAACTCGACCGTTACCACATCACGTATGACGTTCCAGGAAAGCTCTCCGGCAGGCACGCGCAGTGGCCGCCGTTCACCTTCCATGCGCAAACCGCCCGGCAGATCAAACGGGGAGAGGCCTAAGCCCGACTGTTCCAGAATTTCCGTTTCAATCGCCAACGGCACCTCTTCCGGTTGCTTCATCTTGCAGCCGAACATCGGCCCGCTGGCAGATATTTCAAACGATGCCGCCCTCCCCTGCTCCGCCGCAGCATCCTCAACCAGAAAGCAGGCGCCGTTGATATGCTTGCAGGCCAGATCACCGGTCATCAGTTCATCAATATGTTCAATCCGCCGGGCAACTGCCTGATCGAACAGAAACGATTGCGCAGCGGAAAGGTACAATTTTTTCAGGCGGGGATGAACGGCGGAGAATGCTTTCTCGTATTCTCCCGGACGTGCGGCAAGCCGCTGCAGCACATCACGTTCGCTGCGGCAGTGACGAGGAAAAAGTCTCAGCGCTTCGTCCTGTTCACCGCGCCGATACGCGCCGATTGCCGCTGACCACATCTCATCCCGCACCGAATCGGGCTCACCGATCAGATGATCCACACACCCTTGCCAGTCCCTCCGCAGCATAGCCGCACCGATCAGATGCGAATTTCCCTGTGCGCCATAGCGCTGAAAACCAAAATAGTTCGGCACGCCACGTTTGGCGAGGATATCCAGAATTGCCGGCAGCTGCCGGGCAGCATCCGTCGATACCCCCCGTATCACGATCCGGAAGCGGTTGCCTTTCAAATGGCCGGTTTTCAGCTTGTTCGTGTGCCGTACAGCCGCAAGGATCCTGAGATCATCAAGTTGCAAGGCCAGAGCCTTATCCACGGCAAGCCACTGAATGGAAAGTGTCTGCCGGGTAACACCTATAGCATCTTTCATTCCGGCATAGCCAAAATCGCGCTCCGGCACCTTCAGGCTGCGCGCAATGCGACTGATCGCCTCCAGCGTCGTAATGCCGCGCTTTTCAATCGTCAGGTAGCAGTGTTCCCCGGAACCGCAGGGAGTGTAGGACGGAATTTCTTCCACCAGGAAGTCATCGGCGGATTCCTTGATAGTACCGCCGATGCCGGGCAGGCTGGATGTCAGGTATGGATGGTTCAATTGAAGTATTCTTTCATTATGGATTGTGTTTAATTGCTCAGTTTTGCACTGGCCAGCCTATTCAAACTCACTCCGGCTTCAACAGCCTGGATTGCCAGTTGACGGTGCACTTCAGGGGGAACGCGAATCATGAATTTTCCGCTATAATGCTTTGTTGCAAGCGGTTCAGGAATAGATTCACCATTGGCACGCATATCGTCAACAACCTCATTGACAAGCCTGGTAACACCTTTCAATGCGGCTTCAGGCGTTTCAGCCAGCCAACTAAGGCTTGGAAATTCCGCACAAAGCCCAACGTATTCAGCATCATCTTCCGACCAGGTAATTCGATAGGTGAACTTGTCAGTAACGTTATTTTTTTGTGCCATCTTCGAACTCCATCCTTTCAATTGCTTTACACACCTGCCTGACCTGATACGCTTTTGCTTTACCGTTTTCATTCTGGATATTTACCCTTGGATCGCCGATCCACGGAGTTTTGTATACCCTATGGCTACTGTTTGACTGCCTGGCCTGACCAAAAAAATGATCGCACACCTTGCAGACATCAACAAACCGTACGCCGGCAGGGTTGTTACGCATTGCTTCTATGATGTCAGTCAAAGTCGCCATATCTTTATAGTATCAATAACAATACCACTTGTCAATTCACGTAATCCACAGACAATCACCCCAGTCCCCCGCTCTGACGCAGAGCTTCATACAGCACAATTCCGGCTGAAGTCGAAAGATTGAGACTGCGGACTTTTTCCGACGGCATCGGGATCGTAAATGAGGTCTCCCGGTTGGCGTCCAACAGCTCTTCCGGCAACCCTTTGGTCTCTTTGCCGAATACGATGTAATCACCCGGCTGAAACCCGGCATCCAGGTAACTCTTGCTCACTTTGGTGCTTAAATAAAAAAACCGGGCATCCGGCGCAGAGGCCTGCAGAGTTTCAAGATCAGGCCACTGTTTCAGTGAGACAAATTCCCAGTAATCAAGGCCGGCCCGTTTGAGAT
>Ga0118677_10012091_pt1 | contig 12761 bp, 9 predicted proteins | sample AliMusrvi5mmetaG_FD_86154 | JGI IMG/M metagenome (GOLD analysis project Ga0118677, IMG submission 86154)
ATGCTGATGTGCGGGTCAAGGCCGGAGGCGGATCGGGTGACGGCATCGGCTGGAACTGGCGCCGTGGCATCAAGACCATTCTCACTGCGGTAGGCAGCAACGAGATCCTTAACGCCATCGAAGTTGCTCGGATCGTCCTTGCCGTCGGCCGTCTTCTTGTGGATGCCGTTGATGAGCTTATCACTGGTGGGACCGAGATTCGTCCCGCCCGAAGCGGTTGGGTCATATCCATTGCCGGCCGCGGATGGGCGCGGATGGAAGAACCTGGCATCGGCGAAGTCCTGGCCGAACTAACAGATGCTGCGGGCGCGGCTGCGACGCTGCTCCGTTTCAGTCCCGATTCGCGCCTGCTGGCCATCGGTCGCGCGGCGGCCGGGCAAGAGGTCAGCGAGGTGAGCGTGTGGGATTGGAACAAGAACGTCAGGCTCGGTGTGATCGCGCCGGTGGCTGGCGGCGCGCTCGATTTCAGCCCCGACTCGTCGCTCATGGCGGTGGCCTGCGGCAACGAGATCGTGATGGTCAATCCGGAATCGGGAGAGCGGCTTCGCGCTTGGAATTGCCTGCCGGGGCCTGCCGGTTCGCTGCGGTTTCGCCCCGATGGCAGGGCGGTGGCCGTAGTTTCCCTCGCCACTGCCGAGGTGGTCGTCGTCGACATCAATGATGGCAAGGTCACTGCCCGCGAGGCCTTCATGAAACCGCGTGCCATCGACTGGCATCGCGACTGCCGCCGGATCGCCGTGGCCTGCGAGGGCAGCATCACCATCTGGAACACCAGCGAGGCCCTTGGCAAGGTGGTCATCGCGGCGGCCCCCAAGGCGAGCATCGACCGGGTCGCCTGGAGCCACGCCACCGAATTGCTCGCCAGCGCCGGCCCGCAGCAACCGGTGGCCATTCATGATGCCAGCCTCGGGGAAACCCTGGTTAGTTCCCATGGTAATGTTAGAGACCTTCGCTTCTCGCCGGACGACACCCGGCTCGGATTGACATGGGACGCCGGCAAACTCGGACTGTTCGAGGTGGCCGACGGCCGCCTCGCGCGTCATGCGCCGGGCAACGGCGATTGTTTGTTAGATTCGTCGTGGCTGGTCTCGGACGACGCTCCGGGGCGGACGCAAGCCGCAGGCGCGCTGCCCGCGGGCAGCGTCCTGGCCACCCTTAGTGCCGAATCCCTGCGCTTCTGGAACAGGGAGATGCGCGACATCGGCAACCGGCCTATCACCAGCGGGCGCCTGGTGGCATTCACTCCCGGCGGCCTGCTGCTGGTGGCCGACACCGTGCAACGCTTTTCCTATCATCTGAGCGGTCAGCCGGCGGTGCTGCATCTCGATCCGCCGGAAGTCCTCGACCCGCGTCACGAGTGGCTTTCTGGCAGCACCACGAGCAACGGTCGGTGGCTGGCGGTGGCGCGTCGGGAGGGCGTCACTTTGTTTGATTTGGAAACCCCGGGCAAGCGCCGCGACCTCGGCCATCATCCGCGGCTCGACCAAGCCGCGCTCAGTCCGGCGGGCGAGTGGCTGGCCACCGCCACCAGCGAGGGTTCCGGCGTGAAAGTCTGGTCCACCGCCAGCGGGCTGGTCGCGGCCGAATTCCCGGCTTACGGGCCTTGCCGGATTTCCTTCAGTCACGATGGCACCTGGCTGGGGGTCGCCACCGACAGCAGCTACAGTTTTCACCGCGTCGGCACCTGGCGGGTCGAGCAGGTGATTCCGCGCAGCCACCGCGCCAATCCCGGCTGGCTGGTCTGGAGCCCGCGCGACTTTGTGATCGCGCTGGCGCCCGAGGACTATACCTTGGCCATTCACGATGCCCATGACTTCGCCCTGCTCACCTCGCCGCAATTCGAGCAGCAGCGCCCGCTCAACTTCAGTCCCGACGGTTCGCTGCTGACCACCACCGATCCCAAGCACCGGATTCACCTGTGGGACCTCGCCCTGTTGCGTGTTCACCTCAAGGCGCTCGGCGCAGACCTGCCCCTGCCGCTGCTCCCGGTCTCCACCGCGCCCCTGGTCGAAGGCGTCGTTTTCGAGCAAGCCCCGTCTCGTTAGACAAGGGCCGCTGTCCACAAGCTCCGTGAAATCACCCGCTTCCATCAACCTACATGTGAAAATGGGTTTGGTTCGACTGCCAATTCAACCACTGATTACAGAAAAACCGAAAACCGACCCTGCGCCACAGCGAAACCGAAATCGCCATCCGGCAGCGACTGCCGCCCCTGTCCCTGCCAAGCTCGTCCTCGACAAACGGCGCTTATTGATGCAAATTCCCGACATGCGCTACCCCGTGATGCTCGAACGCATTCCCGATGTGGAAGGAATGCCAGGCTATTATTACGCCTACGTCCCGTCGCTTGGCCTGACCACGCACGGCCTCGGCATCGAGGGTGCGCTGGACGCCGCGCGTGACCTGGTGGCCTTGTGGAACGAGGAAAGGCGTGCCCATGGCGAACCCGTGGTCGCCGTCCCCGAGGCGATTCTCGCAACTGTGGAAGTCGCTTGAAATGCCGCATAAGGTCAAAGAGGTGTTGCGCAAATTGAAGCGTGCCGGCTTTGACGAGCGGCGGCAGAGCGGTTCGCATTTGGTGTTGCGCCACGAGGACGGAAGGCAGACCTACCTGCCCATGCACACCGGGGATGTTCCCACCGGCACCTTCCGTTCCATTCTCAAACAGGCGGGCCTCACCGAGAAGAACTACCGCGATTTGTGAGGATCGCGGTCACATGCGGCCGGGAAGGGCAAGTGATGGGCCTGCCGCGGCTCCCGGCCTCCACCGCGCCTCTGGTCGAAGGCGTCGTTTTCGAGCAAGCGGCGTCTCGTTAGACAGGGGCCGCTGTCCGCAACCTCCGGGGAAATGCGCGCCTCCGCACCAACCCACCAACGCGCCCCCCTAACAACCTCTCCCATTCGCTCCACTCCCCAAACCCAAACCAGTGCCAATAACCCCGTTCGTCGGCTGCAATTGGCGCCTTGCGTTCAGGTGGAATGATCGAAGAACAGGCAAAATGATGATGAGGAGATAGGGTTCCCACCAACCTGGCGGTAAAAATGCAAATACCAAATGACCGGCACACCATCCTGATCTAACATAATAAATGTTACCATGCGAGGTCTGACCCGAACACCAACTTCATCAACTCCGCACACAGACGGGCCACCCAGCGCACCCAGCGTTTCATCCGGTGGGTCCGCGTCCGGCTATATCTTGACGCTCCCTGGAGCGAATCCCTGGCCCGCCTGCGGGAACTCTGGACCCCGCCAACTAGAAAGTTTTCCACACCGATCATACGTACTGCCTCGCGTGAGTGGGCGGATGACGATCATTCCTTCTTCCGATTGCGCTGCCCAAGCCAGGCAATGAGTATCACCGGAATGGCGAGCAGGAACCACCACCAATTCCCGACGGATGTGATGAATGACACCAGTGGATTGGAATGCCCGCCCGATGCGGAATTCTGCCCAGAAAATGGCGGATTGGAGGATGTGTCAGGCTGCCGTGTCGGGGGGGTGCGGGAGGAAGGGTCAGACTTGGCGGAACCTGGGCCTATTCCATCCAAGATATCTCCGGTTTGAAAACCCAGAAGGCCTGCCGAAGCATGCCGCTCAATGTGTTTCAACGACTCGACACGGAAACTGAATTCAGGCGCGGTGAGATCGATCGGCCGACCTCTGTCATCTAGGGAATTCTTATCCGGTTCGACCGCTGCCAAATCATACACGCGCCGAGTCATCCTGCATCGATATTCTCCAACGGCGTCGAATGGAAAATAACCGGCCAAAGGAAAATCATCGCCAAATTGTCCCCCTGGTGAGATCTTGCCGAACAAATCCATCTTTGTATTCATATTCCATGGATAGGGGACTACCTGTTTGCCATCAGGCCCGATCAGACTGACCCTCATCCCATGTACCCGCGATGCTTGGACCAAGCCAATTTCATGATCAGATTGATTCGTTATCATGTAGTTGACGGCCACCTCCATGGTATCCGGGTATCTTTTTCGGTAGGTGACCGTAAACCCAATATCGCTATTTCGGGTCGTGACTGACACCAAATTCTCTTCCTGTGCTTGAATCTTCGTACTCACCATCAGGTGCGCGGAAAGAACGATAGCGCAAAAGGCAACTGAGATTAATTGACTTTCCATGGCAATCATTCTGTCGGCTAGGGTTGAGGCACCCACTGGAACGGAGCCGTGGGGTGGTCGCCGTTGGAGGAGCCGGTGGCCGGACCGGGTGGGCAGGAAATGGTGGTTGACTTCCTACTTCGTTCCAGTCACGGCCTTGATGTACTCGACCTCCTTCAGGCTGTAGGGGGTGCCGTCCTTCCTGAAGATGTCGTGATGCCACAGGGGCGGCTCAGCAGTGTAGGTCTTCTCCCACGAGTCCCAGGGATAGATGGTCTGGGTCTTGCCGTCCACCAGGCCCCAGCAGTACGCGCCGACCTTCTGGGCCTTGAGGGTGGCCAGGATGGGGTCAAACGTGCTCTTGGCGGTGCGGGCCATGAACTCCGAGCAGAGGATGGGCCGGTTGAACTTGGCCTTGAGTGCCTGCACATCTTTCCTCATGTCGTCCGGCTGACCGTAGTTGTGGAAGGTGATGACGTCGGAGTTGTCGAGCATGAACTGGAACAGCGGAGGATTCCTCTGAAGGTCCTGCAGGTTGTCCCAGATCGCACAGGTCAACGGCTGTGAGGGATCGACCTCGCGGGCCCAGGCAAAGGCCTTCTTCAGCAGGGCCAGGGCCACGTCAGGCTTGTTGGCCAGCTCGACCTTGCCATACGCCGAGACATTGCGGTTGTCGGGCTCATTGAACAGGTCCCACATCTGCACGCGGCGGTCGTCCTTGAAACGACGCAGGACGCCCTGCACGTAGGGCTTGAGCGAGTCGTACTGGTTGGGGTCCTTGAGGATGTCCGCGCCCGGGCTCTGGATCCAGCCGGAGTTGTGGACGTGCGGCCTGGGCTCCCGCTGCTTGCCCAACTGAGGGTGGGGGTCCCAGACGCCATCGAAGATCACGAACATCACGCCGATGTGGTGTTTGTCCGCGACGGCCAGGAACTGGTCCATGCGGGACAGCAGCCCCTGACTGTCCTGCTTCCACAGGAGGTCATGGAGGAAGACCCGGATGCTGGTGAACCCCAGGGACTGGGCCCAGCCCAATTCCCGGTCTATGGTCGCCAGGTCAAAGGTGTCGGCCTGCCACATCTCGAGCTGGTTGATGGCCGTGCTGGGCGCGAAGTTGCAGCCTACCAACCAGGGCTGCTGGCCATACCAGGTGCTGGCCTTCTCCGGCGTCCATCGCTCGGCGGCGATCAGTGTGGAGGAACTGAGCAGGATCAGCATCAACAAGCCTAGACGTCTCTTCATGGTCGTTGTCCTTTCTTCATCAATACCGTGTCACCAACAATCCCTGATCTACCCAGGTATTCTTACAGGGATTTGCCTCAAAGAGGAGTAAGAAGCGAGAGACACAAGTTGCAGGTTTTAAGTTTTAGGTTCCAGGCATTGCTGCCAAGAATTTGCTTTCCCGGTGAAGGCCGTTGGAGGATCCGGTGGCCGGACCGGGGGGCGGGGAAATGGGGGGTGACACGACGAAATGACCACAGCACCTGAGCCGACCAAGGCGTTGGTCCGGCGGTATCATGCGCGAAATTTGGGGATCTCGTCAGAATCATGGGGAAATTCTTCAAACGCGAATATAGCTATCCGTTCCGGCTTGCCAAGATGTTTTGTTGGATATGTATTGTTGGACGATTCAGGGGCGATGTGGCCAGCCTAACGCAGCGCTCCGGACCCGCTTCCAACCGGTCCGCCTCCAACCAGCGGATAACGATGTTCTTGCGAGTTCTCCTACAGGTAGCTCGCCCGGCGCCGGGGCGGCGATGGCGGATTAGGGGATGTGGATGGGGTGAGCAATAATGATAACTATTTCTTGAAAACGCAAAGGCAGGAAATGGCGTTGCACCGAGCCTTTTCGCCCTGTTCAACAAGGGATGAGCAGAATTACAAGAAATATGTTGACTGCTCGTTTGGCGTTGTCGTATCAGGTTCCGCTTTGGATGAAAGCAACCCCACTCGTACTCGTCGCCATCATGGCGCTTGCCGCACCCGCGCGCTCGCAGGATGTTCAACAAGCCGCCGTCGCCCCTGGGTCAATCGCAGTTCCGGTTGCATTGCCCACCACCGCCCGCATTCTTGGCGATATTCCCGACGGCACGCCGCCGCCGTCCGCTCCGCCAAAACCCGCGTTCGTCGCTCCCGCAAAGGACGTCCTCGCCACCACCACCCACCAGCAAGGCGGGCGCACGATTACCATCCAAAGGATCAAGCCCATCGCTTTGCCGCCGCCACCTGATCCCGAGCCGGCACCGGTCGCAATGGACCCCGCCCTACGTGATCGCGTGGCCGCATATCAGGCCGCGCATCCTCGGGCGGATTTGCTTTGCCTGGGAGCCACCGTCTATCGCTCGAAAAACTCCCCGCCACGCACGCTCGTCCGCTACTGGCCTAACGGAAATAGCGGGGCTGTCACCTTTTGGTCCTCCGCGGATTTCGCAATACTTTCCGGCATCAGGTCGTTCGTCGACACGCAAGGGCAGACCCACACCATCTTGATGATTTTGGGCAATGTGGACATTGACAACACGACGGAGCTGTTTGCCGCCCACGGCCACAACTACATCGCTCCCGACATTCCAAAGCTTCCCGTCGGGCAAGCCAACTTTGTCATCGCCGGCAACGCGCCTTCCGACGAATCCGCACTCGTTCCGGTCAAATCCCTCCACGATCTTTACAACGGCGAATACCAACGCCTGAAAACAGCCTATGAAAGCCGTGAGCGTGCCAACCGCCAGCGCGAGGCCGACCTCAAGGCCAACCCGCCCAAACCCAAGGATATAGTCCTCAGCTACTGGCGCACCGACAAACCGGCTCCCGCTAAAGGAGGTGCCAAGTGAAACGGATTCTGTCTCTCATACCCCTGCTCATCGCGCTTTGTGCGTGCCCCGCGTCCGCCATCCTGGATACTAACAACAATGACATGAGCGACCTGTGGGAAAGCGCATCCAACGGCGGTGAACTCTTCCCCTCCACCGATTTCCCGTACGGTCCCCAGGATGACCCGGACGGCGACGGGTGGACCAACCAACAGGAAGCTGCCGCTGGCACCGATCCATTCGATCCCAACTCGCCCGGTGGGATGCTGCAACCTGAGCTTACCATCCTACACGACGTTTCCCTCGATCTTGACGGCAATGGAATTGAAGCATACGCGGAGGTTGTCAGGATTGTCTGGCCGATAATCGCCGGGAAACAATACACCCTGCTGTGTTCTACCGATCTCACAGATGCGAGCTGGGTTGCGGTAGAGCAAGCTCGGGCCGATTTGAACGGGGTGCGGACATTCTATCTTCCGTTCCCCCAGGAGGAGAGGATGTTCTGGCGCGTCGCAGTTGAGGACGTCGACACGGACGGCGATGGACTCACCGACGCTGAGGAATTCGTCCTTGGGACCGATCCGAACAATGCCGAGACGGTCGCCGGTTTTCCTGACATGTGGCTCGCCACTCACTTCCTCAACACCCTTATGAGCGGTGGCCCTTACTCGTTTGACCCCGATGGCGATCCCGACCATGACGGTCTAACCAACCGGCAGGAATTGGCCTTAGGCACCGATCCCAACAGCGCCGACAGCGACGGCGACGGGTTTATGGATGGCGACGAGGTCACCGCTGGCACGGACCCGCTCGATAGCGCTGCATTCCCGCTTGAAGTCGTCGGGTCCATGCCGAATTTTCAACCGGGAAGTGACGCCTATTTCGGCCATTCCTGCAGCCAACCCGTCATCCTCTATCTCAACCAACCGCTGGCCGCCACGACCTCGTTCACCAGTTCGTGGCTCAACGACCTCAATGGCGAGTTCCCGGTGCCCGCCGCCGGCACCACCACCATCCTTCCCGGACGCCAAGCCATCGCCTTCGCTCCGACCGGGAATTCCTTCGTCCCCTGGGCCGAGGATCAGGAAGCCCCTCCCGCTTACGAGATCGACTTCACAGCCGCCAGCACCGGACTGGCGCACCTCATGCCCTTCCACAAATTCTTCACCACCACCACTGCGGACGGTTCGCTGGACTGCGGCCCGTGGATCGGCATCACCGCGCCCGGCAGTGACTTCATCGACACTGCCTGCGATACGACTCTGACTGCCAAATGGAGCGAGGCGCTCGACCCAGCGACGGTCATCCCGGCCAATGCCACTCTCGTTCCCGACGGTGGAAATCCCGTCGCGATTTCCCTGGACTTCGATTATGGTAAGGATGTGAACCAGTTGCGCATCACCCCCGCCCAAGCGCTGGCCCCGGCAACCCGATACACCGTCACCCTCGGCACGGGATTCCAAAACCTTACCGGCAAGCCCCACGCCCAGCCCGTTTCGTGGTCGTTCACGACGCGCCCGGAGCGTCCCGTTCCCGTCGTCGGCGCAGGTCCCTACGTTGTCGCCGTATCTCCGCCCGACTTCTCCTTTGGCATCGCCCCTCCGGAGTCGGATTCCATCACCTTCAGCGAAGACATGGACCCGGCCACCCTCAGCGCCGACTCCATCCACCTGCGTGTCGGCAACGGCGCGGACCTGCCCGGGACCTTGACTTACGATGCAGCCTCTTACACCCTGGTCTTCCTAGGCGGCGTGGAATGGACGGATCACCCGCAGTGGACCGAAAATTCGTTAGCTGAGCAGTTGATCAATGACCAAGAACCATAATCCTTATTACAATGATGACTTCTTTCATCCCCGCTCCTCGTCTCCTGACTCTGTTCGTAGCGCTGCTTGCCACAATTACGTCGGGAATCGCCGAACCGGCTACCGCGACAAAGGACGGAGTAATCATTGCTGCGGACGCTTCGGTGGGACCAACCGGGAGAACTCACATCACCTGTAGTCTCACCAATCAATCGCCTTTCATGTTGGCCTCCATTGACACCCATTCCGCATGCCCTTGTTTTCAGTTCAAGCTTTTAGATGCTAGCGGAACCCGTGTGTCCCAAGATGAGCGGTGGTCGAAAAGTCATCGCCAGGAGGAATGGAACGACCCAAACGACCATAGGAGTCTTAATGAAATATGGGTTGCCCCTTCCAAGCGGGAAGAATTCCAGTTTGATTTGGAGGATGCCTACGGAGACCGCGCGGCGCAAGGCCGCAGTTTGGAAGTCAAATGGAGAAATGTTTACAGTGGACAGGAAGCCACACTGAGCATTCGCGAGAGAATCAATTCAGATGGCCAGGTGGAACCAGCCCACGAGGAGGTGAACCACTTTCCAGGACTCTGGACTGTCGCAGTCTCCGTCCCGCTGCCAAAACGAGGTGACGACGAAAAGGCAGCACCAGATTCGGCTGGCCCGCCCGCAAACCCGCCACCCGAAAAGGCCTCGCAAGATATCCCAATCAACAAGACTCCACCACTCGCGGCAAACACGCCGAAGAATTCCCCGGCTTCCTCAAACCCATGGTGGTGGGCGCTCCTCGCCATCCCCGCGCTTCTGCTGGTATGGTTCGGCCTGCGTACCCGGAAACAAACGTGAGGCAGGCGTCGGGACCGTGGTGAGTTTCTCTCTAGCGAATTCAGGTAATGAGCCCAAGGGCTTTGAGGGTGTCGAGGATGGCGGTGATTTGGGCGCTTCGCTTCTGCGACTTGCGGCCGAAACAGGCGGCGAGGCGGTCGGGGGTTTGGCCGATGGTCGGCAAGAGTTTGCGGATTGCCGCCACTTGCGCGGGTAGTTCGGCAGGCCAGTCGGGAAGAGATAGGGGATCGTGGATGGTGGATGGTAGATGGGTGGAGTCGTCCAGACCGATCTCGGTTTGTTGGGCGGTTGCGGCACCGCGGGCTTGATAGTCGGGGCGCAACCAGCGGATGAGCTCGCGCCTTTCTTCCGCCGCGCGTTCGTGGTTGAGGGCGACGAGGCGGGAGAGAAGCTGCTGTTCGAGCGCTTCGCCATCCAGAGGGGCACGGGCAGCCTGCCCGTGTTGAGAAGAGGAACTCACGGGCGGGCCGCCCGTGCCCCCCTTGAGGAGGTCGCTCCACCCATACGCTTCCAACACGGCGGCGTCGAGGTCGTCGTGGAGTTGCTTGAGCACTGACACGAGGCCCTTGTCATGAATCACCTTGTCCTTCGCGTTCAGGGTTTCGCCGGAGTGGAGCTTTTCGAGGACGTTGTAGATGACGGTTAGAGTGAGGTCGGGATGCAGCTCTTGCTGGCGCTTGCGATGCGCGTCGAGTCACTCGCCAAGATCGCGGATGCGCTGCTTCAACTCGCCTTCCTCCAACGCTGGGAGCGGGAAGGTCTCGAAACAGCGGGAGTTGTTGTATCGGGGATCGTTGCCCACACCCATGCGACCGCCCAATTCCAGTGCCCAAATTGTGTGGACCTTTGACGCTAGAATTCCGAGAACATAAGCATCGTCGCACGCGATGCAAACCACTTCACTTTCGGCAACGACTGGAAGATCGAGAAATAGAAAGATCCTGTGTTTTGCTGTGCGAGGTGTGCAAAGCATTCTTGTCAGGCCGACTGGCGCCGGCCTAAACGTCGCTCGGGCCTCACCGTAAATCCAACAATCGAGCCTGTAGGTATCTCTTCGATTCTGCTCTCGTTCAGGTCTAACGTGTCCTAAAAGATGTTGGTAGATTTCGGGGGATTGAGTTCTGAGTTGAGATTCACTTAAACCAAAAGCGTCGATTGCGTACAATTCCTTGTCGTCCTGCACCAAGCCGCGCGAACCAACATAGCGAAAAATCAGTTTTGGCGCATCAGACGCTTGCAGTTGTAACTCTTCTGCCTTTTCCTGATCGAGCAAAAAGCCCTTACCATGAAGTTTGACGCCCATGCTGCTCAGTCGGCGGTTTGATTCGAGTGCATTGGCTGTGGTGGTATCTGCGCCAATTTGAAGATTGGGGGCGAGGACGCCCCCACTCCTTGAGAGAGTCACTTCGTTTTCGCCGTCTTCGCGGGCTTGTTCGGAGGTGACTTTGTCGAGGATGCCTTCGGCGTGGCCGGGGGCGGCGACGGTCATGGCGATGCGCACGGCGGCGCCGTCGGCGGAATCAATCCAGGGGTGATCGGGGATGGCGTAGGCGAGATGCAGCGGCTTTTTCGATTCGGTGAGAAACGGTTCCATGACACGGCGATTGAACGTCTGATGGATCGAGTTGGTGGTGATGAATCCGAAGCGTTTCGCCTTGTCATCGCGGACGAGTTCGGCGGCTTTCCGCCACCAGAACATGACGAAGTCGGCGGATTCGGGCACATCGCCTTTCCAGACTTTGCGCAAGGCTTCGACATAACCGTCACCAAGCGCCTCGCGCATGCGGGAGGCACCGATGAAGGGCGGATTGCCGGCGATGTAATCAGCCTCGGGCCATTCGGCGCGGCGCGGATTGATGTAATCGAACAGGACACGGCGGGCGGACTCGTCAGGCACTTCCTTGCCGGTGACCGGGTGCGGCTTGGTGGTGTAGCCGTTCCAGACGGTTAGTATATCTCCGCTTTGCGGATCGCGGCGGGGGACGCGCGCGTCGTAGGCGAGCACGGCATCCTGCTCGAAAATGCTGCGGTCCTTGGGCAACAGCGGGCGGTCGCCGGTGTCGGCCTTGCCGGTGGTCTTGCGCTGCCACTGGAAATAACCGATCCACAGGACAAGTTGGCCAATGGCAACCGCTTGTTGGTTGAGTTCAAGTCCGATGAATTGCTCGGGGCGGACGCGGAAGCCGTGCATTTCCATGACGGCATCGCCACCCAGGGCGTCGATGAGTTCGAGCACCTCGGCTTCCAAGCGCTTCATGTGCTCCATGGTGACATAGAGAAAGTTCGCGGTGCCGCAGGCGGGGTCGAGGATACGCAACTTGCAAAGATAGCGGTGGAAGGTGACGACTTGCTGGAGGGCATCCGCTCTGGATTTCCCGGCTTGTTTGCGGAGGCTGGCGGCATCGCCACCGAGTTGTTTGGCCTCAGTGGAAGCACCGGCGGCGAGTTTCGCATTGGCGTCGGCTGCCATCTGGTCGGCTTGGGCTTCGGCTCTATCAGCTTCCTCATGGAGGGTGGCCGCGGCGACGCGCACGGCGTCCCATGCGTCGCGCAGCGGGCCAATGATGGTGGTGCGGATCAGGCGTTCGACATAGGTGCGGGGTGTGAATTCAGCGCCGAGTTTGTGGCGCTCGCGGGGATCGAGGGCGCGAGTTAGAAGTGTGCCGAAGATGGATGGCTCGACGGCACTCCAATCCTTGGCGGCGGCCTCGATGAGCATGGCCAGTTGTGCAATTGAGACCGGCAGGGCGCTGGTGTTCTCAAAAAGTCCGCCGTTGAAACAGGCGATTTCCTTGAGCAGTAGTGCGGAGAAACGGGTGCCGACCGCCATTTCCTTCCACAGGCCGGAGACCAGCACCGGGAACCCCTGCGGCGTGTCCCTGATTCGCTCCAACAGATTCTTGAAGCCGTCCTCGGGCAACAGCCCCACGTCTTCCGCGAACATCGTGAACAGGCAGCGCTGGAGGAACCCGGCGATGATTTTCGGGTCGTGGCCATCGGCTTCGAGCGACTTGGCCAGCACGGCGAGGCGGGCGGCAATGTCGCGGGTGACGGCGGCGGCGACTTTGGAAGGATCGAGCGAATGCGGATCGAGCCAGACTTTGCGCAGGCGCTCGCGGATTTCCGGGCGGTGGAGGTCCGGCAGGGTGATGCGGTGCGAGACGGGATCGGGGAAGCGCTCATATT
>Ga0118677_10012092_pt1 | contig 12760 bp, 3 predicted proteins | sample AliMusrvi5mmetaG_FD_86154 | JGI IMG/M metagenome (GOLD analysis project Ga0118677, IMG submission 86154)
GTGGTTATCCCGCCCTTGAGGAATTCATCTCCCTCAAGGTGTGCTCCTCCCCATCACGCCTGACTTTGTTAAAAAATTTGTGGGCTCAGGCCGCCGCCGCCTTGCGCTGTGTCGATGTGCAAATCGATGGTCTAACCCGCGGCATCCGTGCCAATGGTGACATGTTGGAAACCATCGAGCGGGAAATCGACGGGATGCGCGAGCATTTCCTCAGCCGTCTGCCGCGCCATCTCACCGGGGTGGCCGAGGTGTTTCAAAGCGAGTCGGTGGGCGTGGCAAAATTGCTAGGCAAGCGGTTAGGGGCGCTGCGTTCGGTCTGGCGGCTTTTCGTTGGAGACCGCACCGGGCAGGAAATGGAAGCCGTTATTGTCGCGCGGCTTCAGGCGACTGTGGAAGCCGTGGCCCAAACGGACGGTGCCGAAGTTGCTGATGCCTGCCGCAACCACTGGGACGAGGTATCGGCCCGTGTGCGCCAAGCCCTCGGCGTGGACCTGGGTGACGCGGTGCAACTCGATGACACTCTGGCCGTGGCGCGGCGGCGTTTCGTGCAGCGCCTCGGACGGGCGGCCAGCCAAGGGATTGGCAATCTGAATGTGCGCCACCAGTTGGGCAAGGACCTGTTGCGCCGCAACGTCGCCCTCAAATCATTCACGTTCACCACTCTCTGGTTGCTGACGGCCGGGGCCACTTGTGGGGCGTTGGCACTGCCATGGGTCGCAGCGGTGTTCTGCGGCTTGTCAGCAGTATTCGGTTTGGCCGGCCTGCTTATTGCCCGGCTCACTCGCAAGTCGCTGATTGGGGAGTTTCACGAACGTTTGTTAGACACCTGTGGTGCGTATGCCAGCACCCTGCGAGCGGACTATGAAGAAGCCCTGCGCATCGTGTTCCAAGATTATGCGGATTCGTTGGCTGCCATCCGCCGCCATCTGGCCAGTGAGAAACGAGCTCTCGAGCCACGCCAGCGCCGCTGGAATGAGCTGTTTCTAACGCTCAAGGCGATTGAGCAGGATTTATGAGATGACCCTTGACCAGAGGACCTTGAGGTAACGGGATTCCGGGTAGTTGGAGAGGGTGGGATGGTCGGGGCCGGCACCGGTGCGGTCGAACGTTTGGAGGCGAAGGTCGCGGCGGTGGGCGGAAGTGATGACGATTCTCTCGAACTCGCCCGCCCCCAACTGCCCGGAACAAGAGCAGGTGACGAAGAGTCCGGAGGGGGCGACGAGTTGCAGCGCAAGCTTGTTGAGATCGGCGTATTTGGCGACTCCGAGTTCGTCTTCGCGGCCGTGGATGAATTTCGGCGGATCGGCGACCACCAAGTCCCATTTGCGGCCGTTCTCGATCATTGTGCGCAACCAGGTGAACACGTCGGCATGGGTGAATTTGACCTTTGCGGAGTTGAGGTTGGCATTGCGCTTGGCCATCGCCACGGCGGTTTCATCCAGGTCCACTGCGGAGACATCGCTGGCTCCGCCGAGAGCCGCAGCAATGGCGAAACCGCCGGTATAACAACACAAATCCAGCACGCTGCGGCCGATCGCCAGTGCACCGAAGTTTTTCCGGTTGTTGCGTTGGTCACAGAAGAAGCCGGTTTTGTGGCCTTGGCTGAAATCGACCTCGTAGCGGATCCCGTGTTCGCGGATTTTGACTGAGCGCACGTTGTCGGAAACTGCGCCGCCAACCCGCGGAATGCCTTCGACGCGGGCGAGATCGGGGTCCACGCTTATGGTTTGGCGACGGGTCCCGAAGCACTCGTGGAGCAGCGGCAACCACTGCGGCAGGCGCTGCCAGGCGGCAAGGTTGGTGATTTCCACCGAGAGGACGTCGGCAAACTTGTCGGCGACCATGCCGGGCAGAAAATCCGCGTCACCGTGGATCGCCCGGTACGAATCGGTATCGGCGTCGAGTTTGAGGATCTCACGGCGCAACCCGGCGGCGCGGCGAATCGCCGTTGTGAAAAATGATTCGTCAACAGGTTCCAATGAGTGGCTGACGACGCGCAGAGGCATCCGCGACTTTGGGTTCCACAGTCCCCAGCCGAAGGGGGTGCCTTCTTTGCCGAGCACTTGCACCAGCGCACCGGGCATGGCGTCACGCGATACCTCGCCTATCATTTTTGGCCAGATCGACGGATGGAACGTTTGGTATTTGATTTGAACAGTCGGCACACCGCAAATCAGGCAGCAGTGAGCGGCAATGTCGAATCAATTGTCCGGGAAGAAGAGGCCGTGCACGGCGGATTTTTGCAGGGTGGTCCGCCACGCGGTTTATTCTTCTGGCGGCAGAGGGCACATGGATTGATGAGTGACGATTGTTGATTGTTGATTGGAGAATGGCCTGAGATCGGCGCAGGATTCCATTCACTTCGCATGGGCACTGTGCCGGAGGCATACAGCCACGGCCTGCTGCGAGACGCAGCAGGCCCCGTGACTCTGACAAAAAAAGGCCGCCGGATGAACGGCGGCCTTGATGGAAGGGTTGGCTTGCAGCAGAAGACTTATTCGCCTTCAGGGCCGCCCGGGCCGCCTGGGCCGCCTGGCATTTGGAAGGGCATTTGCTGTTGCGGGGGGGCGTCTTGGATTTTGACGAGTTCGAGTTCGAAGATCAGCACGCTGTTCGGTGCGAGATCGGCGCTCTTGCGTTCTTCGCCGTAGGCGAGGGCGCTGGGGATGAAGAGTTTCCATTTGGCTCCCACCGGCATGGTGGTGAGGGCTTCCTTGAAACCGGGGACCACCTGAAGGGTCATTGGGACGGGCTTGCCGGCTGGCGATGCGTCGAATTCCTTGCCGTCAATCAGCGTGCCCTTGTAGTTGACGAGAAATTCCTTGCTGTCAGCAGCACCTTCCTTCGGAGCGACGTATTTTTCCTCACCGCCCTTGGCCAGCACTTCATATTGGAGGCCACTGGGGGTGGTCACCACGCCGACGCGCTTGGCATTTTCCTCAAGGAATTTCTTGCCTTTTTCGAGGTTGGCGGCAGCGGAGTCCTTTTCGCGGGTTTGGAGCAAATCGCCGAGAGCTTGCATGGCAGCTTGCAGTTTTTCTTCGTCGAGGCCGGGCTTCTCACCTTTGAAGGCGGCCAAGAATCCTTTGAGAAAACTTTCCGTGTCCAAATCCCCAACTGATACGCCAAAACGGCCAAATTGCTGGGCGAAGTTACCGCCTGTGCGGAAGCCCAAGGCGTAGGAGGAATCCGTCTTGACCACAGCCGGATCCAAAACCGGCTTTGCCGGTGTTTCGGGTACGGCCGGAACTTCCGCCGCCGCAGTAGCAGGTGTGGCGGGAGCATCCGGGGCGGCCGGGGACTGGGCGGTGGTGACGGCGATGAGCCCGAGGGCCAATGCATTGGGGATGAATTTGCGGATCATGATTTGTTGTGTGGAGCCGCAAGCTAGGGACCAAGTGGCCAATTGTCGAGAATAGATTTTTGTCAAATCTGAAACCAGCAGGGCGGCTATTGGATCAACCACTTTTTGTTCTCGCCACCGGGCGGGGGAAGGGGAGACTCCCGACTGGTGACGGCATCCTACCCGGTGCCAAGTTGCATTTTGAATCAAAAACAGAGAAAAAGCTGGGTCTAAATCGCCTAATGAACCTACCTGTCCAATTGGACAGGTAGACAGGAACGGAGGATTTGGATAGGCAAGCGGGCGCGTGCGCCGCACCCCTTCCACGGCATAGCATCTGCTGCAAAAAAAATTTCCACACCGCTCCCAACCCAGATAAACCGACCTAACAAGATGAATATTAAGATCCGATCCAAAGCCATGAGGCTGCTGCTCACCTGCGTTTGTTGCATTTTTGCGTGGTGCCTGCCTGCTGCGGGACAATCGACGTATTATTGGGACCTCAACGGAGCGGCGAGCGGGTGCGGCGTCACTTTGGATGGGACTTGGAACACGACCAGCACCAACTGGAGTACCAGTTCGGCTGGTACTGCGGCTACCGCCGCTTGGGTCAATAATGCCACCACGCCCAACATCGCGTATTTTGCAGCTGCTGGCTTGGCCACCGCCAACTCCTACACGGTCACCCTTGGCAGCGGCATCAATGCAAGTGCGGTCAAGTTCTATAACTCGAGTGGCCTAGCCGGCAGCGTGAACACGGTCACTTTGGCCGGATCCTCCACCCTGACTCTCGGCGGCACGACACCATATATTTCAATTGATCCAGCCCTAAGCACGGTCGTCATATCCGCACCGATTGCCGGTTCCGCGGGGTTGGCCGTGTCCGACGCGACCACAGCCACGGATATCGGGACGCTGGTCTTGTCCGGCAACAATACGTACACTGGCATCACCTTGCTCCGAGGTTCAACCCTGCAAATTAGCTCCGATGCCAATCTGGGGGCTGTCCCTGGCGTCGCCTCAGCAGGCCGCATCGATTTCAACTTAGGCGCGCTTTCCACCACCGCTTCATTCACTCTCAACGCAAATCGCGGCATCGCTTTGCCCTACTCCGGTGGAGCCAATAACGTGATTACCACGGCAGCAGGCACCACTCTCACCTACAACGGAATTGTGGCGGGTGCCGGTGGGTTCAACAAGCAAGGGGCCGGCACTCTCGTGCTTGGCGGGACAAACACCAACGTCGTCGGCACGAGCATCACCAGTGGCACGCTGAGCATCAATGGCGACCGGGCCCTGGGTGCCGTGCCCGCCAGCTACGATCTAGCTAATATCTCTTATAAAGGCAGTTACAATGTGCCGACGACACTCGCCATCACCTCGAGCTTCACACTTGCGACGAACCGGGGCATCGCGCTGTCGGGGCAAGGCAATAATTGCATTCTTGATCTCGGCGGAAACACTCTCACCTATGGAGGAATCATTTACGGTAGATCCCAAGATTATCTGACCGTTACCGGGAACGGCACATTGGCGCTCAGCGGTGCCAATTCGGGAGGCGTCTTCATGTCGAACGGCACGCTGCGCTTGGATAGCGGCACCACCCTCGCCACAGGTGGCCTGAACCTCGGTGCCACCGCCGCAGTGGCCCTCAATTTCACCGGGGGGCTGACGTTGGGAAGTCTCGGTGGCTCTGGCACTCTCAACTTGGGATCCCGCGCGCTCACTGTTTCGGGTGCCGACGCCGGGGGGTTTAGCGGTGCACTGACCGCCGCTTCGCTCACCAAGTCCGGAGCTGGTTCGCTCAGTCTCAGCGGGACCAACAATATCGCAGGAGCCATTACGGTCAGTGGTGGCCTCCTGGATCTCGCCGGGACCAACACGATCACAGGACCCATCACGGTCAACGGCGGCACCCTGACGGGCGATAATTTCGGCTCGGTATCTCAAATCAGCGTCACTGGCGGCGGCTTCTCATCCGCAGCGGGCGCGGGCTTGACCCTCACGCTTGGAGCCGGTACCACGACCATCACCAATCAGGCCAACTATGGGATCGCAGGCAGCGGCTCGGTGCTCTCAAGCAACGCCACTTTAGGGGGAACCAATACCTACACAGGGACCACAAGCGTGGTTAACGGGTCGCTCACCATTGATTCCGATGCGCGGCTTGGGGCGGTCCCCGGCTCGGCGACTGCCGGCAAATTGGTCATTGGCACCAGTTCGAGCACCAACATTTCCAACCCGACACTGGTCACGACCTCCAGCTTCACCTTGAACGCCAACCGTGGCATCAGCATCGGGAGTAGCTATGGTTCGTATTTCAGCCCTGCGGCGGGCACCACCCTGACCTATGGCGGGGTGACAGCGGGAACCGGACGTCTCATTAAATCAGGAACCGGCGCTCTAGTTCTTTCCGGAACCAACACCCACACCGGTGGCGTCACGGTTTCCGCTGGTGTCCTCTCGATCAACAATGTCAGCACCCTTGGCCCGATCCCGGCAACCGTCACGGCCAACTTCCTGACTCTCGATGGAGGCACTCTTGCCACCACGGCTTTCGTTGGGCTTGGGGGAAATCGCGGCATCACCATCAACTCGACACGTCCTTCGACCATCGACACCGCTGCCGGGACCACCTTGCAATTGAACGGAATTGTCACAGGTTCCGGCAATTTTACCCTGTCAAAGAAGGGTGCCGGAACGGTGGATTTCCTTGGAACATGGGCAGGGAGTTCCTCCACCAGCACCGTCCTCGTTGACGAAGGACTGTTCAAAGTCGGGCCGGCTGCCTTTTTTCCCTCCGCCACGATTGCGGCAGGTGCCACCCTCGATATCAGCGGTGGCAATGTCACTGCCAGCGGTATCGGCGGGGCAGGCACGATTCAGCTCGGGGCCAGCACCCTGACCCTTACCCCGACAGTTTACAACGCAACCCCATTCACCGGCACCATTGTTGGCACGGGAGGAGTTGCCTTCGGCCCAGGCTCGTACAGTCCATTCCCCGCAACCCTGGTCAACACATATACCGGTCCCACAACCTTCAATAGCGGTGCCGTCCAGAATATGGCAAGTGATGCCAACCTCGGTGCCCTCCCCGCATCACCCACTGTTGGCAAACTCGTGCTGGCCGGCGGCACACTGAACGCCACCACCAGTTTCGCGATCAACTCCAACCGGGGCATCACCCTGACTGGTAGCTCCTCTGGACTTTCCGCCAATACCGGCGTGGTTCTCAGCTATGCCGGGATCATCGCTGGCACGGGCGACCTGACCAAGGCTGGCTTAGGCTCCCTCGTCATCTCGGGTGTGAACACTTATAGCGGCGCGACGACCCTCACGGGTGGCATTCTCACCATTGCGGCGGATCAGGCACTGGGGGCGGTTCCGGCCAGTGCCACCGCCGCAAGCCTATCATTCAATGACGGCTCATTGCTCGCCACATCTTCATTCACGCTTGCCGCCAACCGCGGGATCACCGTTCCCTCGACCACCCGACTTTCCACCTTGAACACCCCATCCGGTGTCACCATCGATTATGCGGGCATCATTACCTACGGGGGTACCAGTGGCGTCCTCGGCAAGACTGGCGAGGGCACCCTTCGCCTCGGAGGTTCGGTAGCGGCGGGCGGCGGTTCGTTCAACCTCAGCGGCGGGGCCATCCAGGTCTTGGCACCCAACGCGCTCAACGCATTCCTGACGATGAGTCTCGGCACGAACCTCGCACTCGGATCCAATGCCACAGTCACCGGTTTGAACGGCAGCGGTGCCGTCAATCTCAACAGTTATACGCTTTCGACCGGTGCCGCAGACAGCGGTTCGTACTATACCGGAGTGATATCCGGTAGCGGCGGACTGAATAAAACCGGTGCATCGTCATCTTTGATATTGACCGGCACCAATACCTTCACCGGTCCCACTAATATTGCGGCCGGTACCCTCACCATCACCTCCGACCGCGCACTGGGAGCACCCCCGGCCACACCCACCTCCGCTCAACTCGTTCTCGGAGACTCCACCTACTTCGGCAATTTGGATGGTGGCGATGTAACCCTCGACGCCAACCGCAGTGTGTCGTTAAACGCCGCGACTTCCGCAGGTTACGTTTTCATGGTCGCAGCCGCCAATACCACTCTTACCATCAACGGTGTGATTTCCGGTCAGGGAATTCTCGTGCCCTACGGCTCTGGGGTCCTTCGCCTGGGCAATTCCAATACATGGACTGGCAGCACCCTCATCTCCAGCGGCGCATGCGTCGAATTTATCGACCGTTCCTCCTTCGGTACGGGGGGGTGCGCGTGTAGCGGCGGGACCCTCCGCTGGGCCACTGGAAGCACCTACGACGTCACGCCGCTGCTCACGGGCACTGCTAACGCTACCCTTTCAGCGAATGGTGGGACTCACACGCTCGCCGGACGGAGCGGTGCCAACATCGGAACCATCAATTTCAGTGGGCCCGGCAACTTTGTCCTTGGTTCCGGTTTCCGTTCAAACAATAACCCAACGCTGTCCGGTGGAGTGAACGTGACATTCAGCTATCCCCAGTATAGCTATGTCACGTTGGACAACGGCACCTTGACATGGAGCGACACGGGTTGGTTGACGCGCGTGTTCATCGGTGCCGGTGGCGGCACGCTCGACACCGGTTCGTTCGATACCGCGATCTCCGGGTCCGGATACGCCTATCTGAATAGCGGTGCCAACGCCAGCACCACCATCACCAAACGCGGCAGCGGCAATCTGACGCTTTACGGCTATTGGAGCTCCGCTTCCCTCGTGCCATACGCGCCTACGATCCATGTGGCGGAGGGCAGCTACACGGATGCCGGCACCTCCGCCAGCAAGTGGGAGGGCAACTATCAATTGGACGCCGGAACCGTACTGAACATTGCCCGCATCAACGACACGACACCTCTCTATCCCACCCTTGGAGGACGCATCAGCGGCTCGGGCACGATCAACAAAAGCCAAGCATCCACTCTCACCCTGAGTAATCTTGGAGCCACAGCGGCGCAATTCAATATTCTCGGCGGCACGGTCATTGCCAACGGTCCCTTTGACGCGGCGGTCACGCTGTCAGCAGGCACCACGCTTCAAGCAAACTCCAGTCTTACCCTGCGCGGTCTTTCCGGCTCGGGCACCGTCAATCTGGCAGCGAACCAGGTGCTCGTCATCGCTGGTCCCATCGACCTGTCATCCATCACGCTCAATCGCGGCGAGGGATCAAGCGTTATCCTTGGCACGGGCGGCTCGTACCCGACGGATCTAGCGCTTACGAATCCCGCCTCGAGCTTTGGAGCGAACAATACCGATGACATCACCTTACCCTACATTGTGTCCGGCTCCGGGTTTGTGAGCAAGCAGGGCAGCGGCAATATCACCCTGTCCGGCGCGAACACCTACACCGGAGATACCCTGATCACCGGCGGCACGATTACTTTCTCCAGCCTTGCCAATCTTGGCAGCGGAAATATCTCTATCACTGGTGGCGGCGGTCTGCGCTGGGCCTCAGGCAATTCCAACGATCCGAGTTTCCGCTTTAGTGCCGCTACCGCTGTCGGCGGTGCCCGCTTTGACACCAGTGACAACACGGTCACTCTCGGCTCGCTCGCTCTTCCCTCGGACCCGGGTCGCTCACTGGTGAAGGCGGGCTCCGGCACACTCATTCTACCGCAAACCCAACTTTACACGGGCAGCACCACGGTCGAAGCCGGCACCCTGCAACTCGGCAACGGCGGCACCAGCGGCGGCATCGCCGGCCCCGTATCCCTTGGCAGTGGAGCCACCTTGGCCCTTGACCGCACGTCAGATTTCACCCTCACCGGCGTGATCGGGGGCACGGGTTCGCTCCATCAAATGGGTTCCAACACGGTTTCCTTCCCAAGTCCGGTCGCGCTCTCATCGCTGCGCATTGACAGTGGTGCGCTTGCCTTCAACGGCGGTCTTTCGCTCTCTAGTGCTCTGGAAGTGGATGGTGGATCGCTGGCCATTTCAGCATCGGTATTGGCCGTGACCAACTTCTCAGGAAGCGGCGGATTTCTGGCGCTTTCCGGGCAAACCTTCACCGTGGCCCAAACAAGCGACACGAGTGTGGCCACCACGATTTCAGGCTCCTCAAACCTCGTGATTGTCGGCTCCGGCACCCTTGCCCTGACCCACGCCAATACCTACACCGGCGGCACCACGCACAGCTCCGGCACGCTCGCCGTGGGTGATAATGCGGCGCTGGGCACCGGCACGCTCACTCTCGGTGGCGGGGCCATCTCTGCGTACGGTGGGGCTCAGACGATTGCCAATGCCACGTTGATGAATGCGGACTCGCTCATCACGGGAAATCTAGCGCTCACCTTTGCCGGTCCCTTCACTTTGGGCCGCACGCGGGATCTCACAGTCAACGCCACGGTGCCCGTCACCATCAGCGGAGTGATTGGCGAAAGCGGCAGCGTGCGTACCCTCAACAAATATGGCTCCGGGGAGTTGGTCATCAGCGGTGCCAACACCTACACGGGAAGCACGACGATTGCCGAGGGTACCATCCGCCTCGCCAATACCAGCGGCTCCGCGTTTGGCAGCGGCGCAGTCACCATCGCCAGCGGGGCCACACTGGCAGGCAATGGCAGCTTCAGTGGGTCGCTCCAAAACAATGGCACCTTCTCACCCGGCAATTCCCCCGGTTTGGTGAGCATTGGCGGCTCATTCGTCACCAGTCCCACCGGCACGTTGCTGATGCAAATTGCCGGTTCCGGGCGTGGCACGGGATATGACGCGGTCAACGTCGGCGGAACCTTCACCTTCGGCGGCACCCTCAATGTTGCATCCCTCAACGATGCCGCCATCACCCCGGGCTCGGTCTATCACTTTTTCAGCGCCACAAATTATTCCGGGGCATTCTCGTCCATCAATCTGCCGAGTATCGCAGGAATCGTCTGGGACACCAGCTCCCTCGGGGTCAATGGCAGCGCCAGTGCAAACGCGATCAGCAAGACGATTCCGAGCGTGACCACTTGGCCAACCGCCAGCGCCATCACCCATGGCCAGTCGCTCTCTGCCTCAGCCATCAGCGGCGGCAGTGCCTCGGTGGCGGGCAGCTTCACGTATGATGATCCCGCCACCACGCCGTCTATCGGAATCTATGCCGCCGCAGTGACCTTCACCCCCAGCGATGCCGCCAACTACAGCAGCGTGGCCGGATCGATCAACGTCGTGGTGATCCCAGCCACCCACACGCCGACGCAAAACGGGCTCTGGAATGACCCGGCGACCTGGGGCGGCACGGTGCCGGCACCCGGCGACAACGCCGTGATTCCCGCCGGCATCACCGTGACTCTGGACGGGCCGATCCCGCCGCTGGGGAATCTGACCATCGCCGGCACGCTGAACCTGGGATCTAACACGCTCCAGGTCAGTGGCGATTTTATCATCAACGGCACCTTCAATCCCGGCACCGGTACAGTGGAATTGACCGGCGGTGCCGACCAAATCCTCGCCGCCACCGGCTCCGGAGCACTCACTTTCTATAACCTCACCGAAAATAAGACAGCGACCACTGCCACGGTGACCTCCGCCAGCCATTTGACCGTGAGCCACACGCTCACTCTCACTAAAGGCAAGCTCATCAGTGCCAGCTTCTATCAGGATATTTTTATCGGTACCGATGGCACCCTGGAGCTAACCAATGACATCACCATCAGCGGCAACCTCACCAACAACGGCACGCTGAACACGGCTGGCCACCGAATCACCTTTGACGGCGGCGTGGAGCAATACCTGACGCTGCCGTTCTTCACCACGTTTGACAATCTCACCGTGACCGCGGGCACCACTCTCATTGAGACGGATACCAGCGACAACGCTTCTGTCATGGGCACACTGGTCAATCACGGCGTCATCCGAAAAACCCAACGCGTGGACGTGACGGGCGAATATTTCTTCGGCCTGGCCGGGCTGCAGCGGATCGGCGATGCATGGGACTGGCTCTCGATTGACGTGACGGGTCTAACCGGTGGCGACCCGCTCACCGCCATCCAGGTGGATTGCATATATTCCAATCATCCGAGCGCACCGGGCACCAGCACCACCGGCATCTACTGGACGATCACGCCGGTGGGCAGCGATTTCGCTGCCAGCGTCATCCTGCCTCATAACAACTTGGATAACCCGCAGGTATGCCGCTACCGGAATGCGGCTTGGGACTGGGACCGCTCGGGTTTCGACAATCAGACAGTCACCCGGTCTGACGTCACGGCCTTCGGCGACTTCGCGGTGTTCAACAACCCGCAGTTGCCTGCCACCACCACGACCCTGACCTCCAGCGTCAATCCCTCGACCTACGGCGCCAGCTTCACCTTTACCGCCACCGTCTCACCTAGCGCGGCCAGCGGCACGGTCACCTTCAAGGACGGTGCCGCCACCCTCGGTACCGGCACCTTGAGCGGCGGTACGGCTACATTTGCCACCAGCGATCTGGCGGTCGGCAACCACACACTCACAGCCGAATTTGCAGGTGATCCCAGCTACGCAGCCAGCACATCTAGCGAGCTCTCCCAGTCGGTCAACAAGGCCACCCCGACGGTGAATACTTGGCCCATCGCCAGTGCGATTACCTACGGCCAGTCGCTGGCTAACTCGACGCTCAGTGGTGGTTCTGCCTCCGTGGCCGGCACGTTTGCCTGGACGACATCCAGCAGCACGCCCACCGCGGGAGCGGCCTCGCAGGGTGTTACCTTCACGCCCGCCGACGTTGATAACTACGCCACCGTTGCTGGTTCGGTGAATGTTGTGGTAATTGCCGCCGCTCCGCCCGAACTGCTGGCTGGCAGCATCGTGAACAATCTGGACGGCCCGGGCAAGGTGCTCACCTTCACCGGCACCCCGGACGCAGTCTATCAGGCGGAGGCCAGCAGCGACCTGCAAGTCTGGACCCCGCTGGGTTCCTTCACCGCTGGTACGGACGGCCACCTCGTGATCACCGACACTGCTGCCACCACGCTCTCGCGCTTCTACCGCTTCAACATAAATCAAGGGTCAGAGAAATAGTCCGATTCGGTCAAAGCCGAGGCCATGACCAAGGAGCAGGCGGTGGCACGCTACAAGAGCCTCAGCCAGGTGGAACAAGCCTTCCGCAACCTCAAGACCGTCAGCCTGGAAATGCGGCCGATGTATCACAAAACCGATGATCGCATCCGCGCCCATCTGTTTCTGTGCATGCTCGCCTACTATCTTCAGTGGCACATGACCCGGCGGCTCGCACCTCTCCTTGATGAGCAGCGCGATGAAATCGAAGCCGGCACTTTGGCACCCGAAGACCGGCGTTGGACCCTGACCAACCTCATTGAGGTCCTCAAAGGCCAACGTCGTCAAACCGTCAGCCTGTGCAGCACGACCTTCGACCAGGTCACCGAGCCCACCGCAGACCAGGCC
>Ga0118677_10012093_pt1 | contig 12760 bp, 10 predicted proteins | sample AliMusrvi5mmetaG_FD_86154 | JGI IMG/M metagenome (GOLD analysis project Ga0118677, IMG submission 86154)
ATATTGAAGGCAACCAATTTCCCTCACATAAATATAATTTCAAATGAAGAATTCATCGAAATTTTGAAGGAATTAAAATAAGTACAATTTCAATATATTTTCTTATCTGTTATTTGTTCTCTGAATTTAATCCTGTCTTTCTTGTTAATCCCTTAATCCTCTTCGTGATTCACACTTTCAATTCCAAAGGTTTCTTCAGCAATACATCTTTCAGATTGTTCCCTGTTGCTCATTATTAATAGCAGGGGGTGTGAATTTGCGGGATAAATGAAATACATAATTTTTACAAATCATCATCCGTTAAACCAATTATTTTCATAAGATGTTTTTGGAGACCGGTTTTCAGAGATTCATTGCCGTGAATAGGTATGGAGACTCTTTCAATTCTACCCTTTTTTATATAAATGTGGTGACTTCCGTTAATTCGGGCTAAAGTCCAACCATAACGTTCTATTAATCTTGCGAATTCTTTTCCGCATAAGGATTTCATACTGCTAAATTCATAACTCTTGTTTCATTATTCATTGTAAATTCATTTATATCAACAGATAAACAGCCTTCAATAGCTTCGTATAAATTTTCAATCAATTCTTCATAAGAGTCTCCCTGGGTAGCACAGCCTGCAATAGCCGGTACTTCTGCCCAGTAACCACCTTCTTCAGCCGGATGTATCAATACTTTTAATTTCATTTCATAACCTATAATAAATAATAAATTTTGACGATAGAAAGAACAGCATTATTTTAAACAACATAATATTCGATTATTTTCTTATCTGCTCTCTGCTCTCTGGTATCTGTTCTCTGTTATTAATCCTGTTCAGAATTCACACGTTCAATCCCAACGGAATCTACAGCGATACATCCTTCAGATTGTTCCCTGCTGCTACTTTTAATAGCAGAGGTGGGAAGTTGCTGAAGGAAATAGACTTATTTAAATATTAATGTTAAATATTCGATAAGCTAAGTATTTTCAAGAAATTGGATTTTTTCATAAAAAAAAATAATCTGATTTACTCTTAATAATAAAAAAAATGAGGTAAAAAATGGTAAAAGAATTAACATTGCAATACTGGCTTGATGATGGCTGGTATGTCGGTAAACTGATTGAGGTTCCGGGTGTATTCAGCCAGGGTAAAACATTACCCGAATTACAGGACAATATCAGGGAAGTATATGAATTAATGATGGAGGATTATTATTCATCAGAAGAAACACAGGAAAATGAGGTACAAGAAATGATGCTTGTTTTGTGAAACGAACAATGCTTATAAAGGAATTGGAGGCTGCCGGATGTTATTTCAAACGGCATGGCAGCAATCATTATATTTACTATAATTCAAACAATTCAAAACAGCACCGGTACCACGTCATACAGAAATTAAAGACTCTCTCTGTGCATTAATAAAAAAACAATTATGAATTAACTAATTTTTTCCTGTATTTTCTTTTCTGTTCTCTGTTAAATGCTATACAGGTATAGCATATCAGGGCACAAATCCTGCCCACCGGACCATTGGATCGAACCAAGAAAAGGTTTAACCAAACTGAATCTGTGGTAATCTTTTAGCTCCCTGAAAATACCAATTTCCAGATATGGTTTTACATCAAAAGTTTTGATTTCATCATTTGTAAATTCAATTTCTAATGTAAAATCTTCCTTTGGCTTAACATTTTTAACTCTCGGATTCATTTTTGCCTCCTATTTTAATGGTTCTATTTGGAAAATCGAATTACCGGCAACAGCAAGCTCCCAATTAGCAATAAGTTCATCCTTATGTATTTCCATCCAAGCTTCAACCAATTTCAATTTATTACCTCAAATTTCAATCTGTTTCAAACCATTTCAACCAATTTCAAGCAATATCTAATCCAGGATAACACCGGTGACTATTTCCGTCAGTGGAGAACTGAAATAAAAACGCCTAATGATATCTGGAATGAAATCGTGAAGGTGACCAACATTCCTGGATTAACTTCAGCACCAAAATTGCAGCCAATCGAAACCCGGTTGGTGATGCTTTCAACAGGGATGCGTGCCCCAATGGGTCTAAAAGTATTTGGTCCGGATCTGGATGCGATCGAAAAGGGTGGAATGCAACTGGAGCAGGCATTAAAAGATGTGCCTTCGATTAAAGGTTCGTCTGTGTTCTATGACAGGGCCGTTGGTGCTCCTTATCTGGAAATTAAGTTGAACCGCGAAGCGATGGCACGCTATGGAATGACCATCAGCGATATCCAGGAGGTGTTGCAGGTAGCAGTGGGAGGAATGGCCCTTTCCAACTCCGTTGAAGGGCGTGAAAGGTTTCCAATCAGGGTTCGCTATGCACGTGAATTACGTGATAATCCTGATGATATTAAACATATCCTGATCCCTGCCATGAATGGAGTCCAGGTCCCTCTCAGCGAAATAGCAGATATCGATTATACACGTGGTGCTCAGATGATCCGTAGTGAAAATACTTTCCTTAATGGGTATGTTATTTTTGATAAAAACGAAGGCAAAGCGGAGGTCGATGTGGTGGATGATGCTGCCAGGATTCTGCAGCAAAAATTGAGTTCTGGATCCCTCATTCTTCCTGCCGGTGTATCGTACAAATTTGCAGGGAATTATGAACATCAGTTAAGGGCAACAAAACGACTGGCAATCGTTATCCCAATAAGTCTGCTTCTGATACTGCTATTATTGTACTTCCAGTTCCGCACTGTTACCGCTTCATTAATTCACTTCTCCGGAGTTTTTGTTGCCTTTGCCGGTGGTTTTATCATGCTATGGTTATATGGACAGGATTGGTTTTTGAATTTTAACTTAGCCGGAATAAACCTGCGGGAACTTTTTCAGATGCACACCATTAACCTAAGTGTCGCTGTCTGGGTCGGATTTATCGCATTATTTGGTATTGCGACCAACGACGGGGTAATTATGGGTACCTACATTCATCAGGTATTCGAGATGCGTAAACCAGCGACAATTAGCGAGGTACGTGAGGCTGTCGTGACAGCCGGTTTAAAGCGTGTGAGACCTGCTATGATGACCACTGCCGTTGCTGTAATCGCCTTACTGCCAGTTTTATCTTCGAATGGCAAAGGATCTGACATCATGATTCCTATGGCTATCCCTATGTTTGGCGGGATGGTTATTCAGGTAATGACCGTTTTTGTGGTGCCGATGTTTCAGGCGATATGGAGAGAGAGGGGATTAATAGAAAAATAAACACATAGACACATATGACACCTTAGTTTTTCACTTTCTATTGTGTTCTATGTGCCTAATGTGGTAAATATATAACAACTATGAAAAAGTTATTATCACTTATCAGCATACTGATTATCAGTCTTTCAGCCTATTCCCAGGATTCGTTGGTCTATTATCTGGAAATAGCCGGCAAAAATAATCCTGTCGTTTTGCAGAAATACGCTGAATATCAGGCGGCATTGAAAAAAGTTCCACAGGTTGGTAGTTTGCCTGATCCGGAGCTAAGTACCGGAATTTTTCTTAGTCCGATGGAACTGGTTGCCGGAAAACAGGTGGCAGACATTCGTTTGATGCAGATGTTTCCCTGGTTTGGAGTGTTGAAGAGTGCCAAAGACGAAATGAGTCTGATGGCCAAAGCGAAATTCGAGTCATTCAGAGATGCTAAAGTTCAGGTATTTTATGATGTACAACGAAATTGGTATGAACTGCATAAGCTAAAACAGAATATCCGGATTTCTGAAAAAAACATTGAGCTGCTTCGTTCGATTGAAAGTTTGGCCATTGTCAGGTTCAAAGCTGCTCCTTCCGGAAATAATAATTCACCTGCCGTTAATCCATTGTCTCTGTCTTCCGGCAAAGGTTCTTCCGGTGGACTATCAGGGATGAATAAAATGGGGAGTAATCCGGAAAATTCAGGTTCCAGCCAAGCTGGGTCACCGATGTCTGTTAGCCCGATGGGTTCTTCATCAGGAGGTTTGGGACTGTCGGATGTCTATCGGATTCAGATTGAGGTTAGCGAACTTCAGAATAATATTGATCTGTTTAATAATCAGTTTATTACTGTTTCTGCACAGTTTAACAGCTACCTGAACAGGCCGCAGACAACCATCGTCACCCTGCCTGACACCTTAATGGCGCTAAATTTTCAACCTTCTTTAGGTGCGATTTCAGACAGTACCTTGAAAAACAATCCGATGTTGGGGATGCTCCGGTTCGAAAATCAATCGCTTGAAGCACGTAAACAAATGGTCACTAAAATGAGCTATCCCATGGTTGGGATAGGACTAAATTACTCATTAATCAATAAAAATGACATGTCCGTATCGCCGATGAACGGAAAAGATATGGTTATGCCCATGGTAACAGTTACTTTGCCGATTTACCGGAAGAAGTATAAAGCAATGCGAGAGGAAGCTGACTTTTTGAAATCAGCGAATTCTCAGAATTTCAAGTCAACCGCTAATTCATTACAAACCGAGTATTACCAGGCTTTGCAATTATACCAGGATGCACAGCGCAGGATTAAACTTTATACCGGTCAATTTCAATTAGCTTCAAAATCACTTAATATCCTGATTAAAAGTTTTGGATCTTCGGGCTCAACACTTACTGATATCTTAAGAATTCGTCAGCAGATGCTTGATTTTGAATACAAACAAATAGAGGCGGTTGCCGACAACAAAATCGCTATTGCGTTGATAAAGAAATTAAGTTGCGAAGAATAAGTCTTAATTTATTTAAGTCATTAAAATATTGAATGTTATGAAACGTCAAATAGTTTGGGCCATCGTTACCCTGGTCGTTGGTATATTTCTTGGTTGGTTATTTTTTCATTCTTCTCTGCCAAAGGAAGAGAAGAATGACCATACTTCTGAATCTTCAAATGTGTCAATCTGGAGCTGTGCTATGCACCCTCAGATCCGGATGGAGCAACCGGGTAAATGTCCGATTTGTGGAATGAATTTAATACCGCTTAACCAATACAGCACAGCACAAATGGATCCTGCGGCTATCTATCTTTCCAAGGAAGCTGCGCAATTAGCCAATGTACAGACTTCGGTCGTTTCGCGCCAGAACGCCATCAAAGAGGTTCGTCTCTACGGGAAAGTCCAGGCCGATGAGCGTCTGCTTCAAAATCAGGTGGCCTATGTTGCCGGAAGGGTCGAGAAATTGCTGGTTAATTTTACTGGCGAACCCGTCAGGAAAGGGGAACCGTTGGCACTGATCTATTCACCCGAACTGGTGACTGCACAGCAGGAATTGCTTGAAGCCACCAAATCGAAGCAGTCACAGCCCGAAATTTACGAGGCGGCCAAAGATAAACTCCGTCAATGGAAGCTTGCTGAATCGCAAATATCAGCCATCGAAACCACCGGGGTTATCAAAACAAATATCGAAGTTGAATCGACCACTTCTGGAATAGTAACTGCAAGGCGTGTCAATAATGGTGATTATGTGAGTCAGGGTTCTGTTTTATATGAAGTTTCTGATCTGTCAAACGTTTGGGTGTTGTTTGATGCTTACGAAAGCGATCTTCCATTTCTGAAAGCCGGCGATAAGATTGAATTTTCGATCCAGGCACTTCCGGGTTCATCATTCTCCGGAATTGTGAAATTTATTGATCCGGTGATCGATCCCGTTAACCGGGTGGCAAAGGTCCGACTCGAAATCGGCAATCCCGGAGGAAAGCTCAAGCCCGAAATGTTTGCAACGGGTCTGGTTAAGGCCAATCTTGATCAGTACCGCGATAAATTGATCATTCCAAGTACGGCAGTTTTGTGGACCGGCAAACGCTCTGTCGTGTACGTGAAACAACAAGGGATTGATGAACCCGTTTTCAAAATGCGTGAAATAGAGCTCGGACCTTTGTTGGGAAAAAGTTACGTGGTTATTGATGGAATAACTGATGGAGAAGAAATTGTGACGCAAGGAGCGTTCAGCGTTGATGCAGCTGCCCAGCTGGATGGTAAGCCCAGTATGATGAATCAGATGGAGAATGAAAAGGAGCTTCCTCTGAAGGTTCAGATTCAAACAATCAACGGAATTTCCGATCAGCGGTTTAAAGTGGCAGGTAATTGCGATATGTGCAAGGAGCGGATTGAGAAGGCTGCAAAATCGGTATCTGGAGTTCTAAAAGCAGTATGGAATAAAACAGATAAAATAATTCAAATTCAGTTTGATCCGGCAAAAACTAATTTGGATGCCATTGAAAAAGCTATTGCCAAAGCTGGCCATGACACAGAAAAATACAAATCTTCGGATGATGATTACAAACTACTTCCTGAATGTTGCTGGTATAGAACGAATTAGTATCCTTAACCCTGGCAGGGTTCCAAATCCTGTCAGGGTTATAGGGTTATATTTAGTGGTTTCCGGTTGCAGTTTCAAGCCGTTTCAATATGCTGAAAATAAAAGTGGCTGATAATAAACACATCACCACCAAAATTGAAAAGAATTGCCATAGTTCAATTTTTTCCCAAAGGACACCAATTAAACCAGCAGCCAGGTTTCCAAAAGCGGTTGCTCCAAGCCAGGCCCCCTGTGCCAACCCCTTGTATTTTGGGGGAGCGACTTTGGATACAAAAGAAATTCCGATAGGGCTTAGAAATAGTTCGGCAACAGTAAGCACAAGATAACAGTTGATCAGCCAAAACGGGGAAACGAGGTTTTCGGAAGTGCCGCCATTCAAATGTTCCGGTGATGTAAGTCCCATAGATGCTGCGATCAAAAGTCCAAAACCAACTGCTGTAAAGAGCATACCAAACCCGATTTTCTTTGGCGCTGATGGTTCTTTCCCTTTATTCCGTAACCAGCTGAAAAATCCAATAATTACTGGTGTGAGGAACACAATAAATATAGGATTAAATTGTTGAAATTTCTGTGGTGTGATCGTGTAATCACCAGTAAAAGAACTAATCATATACCAGGCAAGTGCTACACTTGCTACAAAAACCCCTGCTCCGATCAATTTTAGATTACGTCCTTTTCCAATGAAAATCAGAATTGAACCGATTATGGCAAACAGTACAGGTAACAATTGGCTCAGATCGAAAAGTACATAGGTGCTTGGTTTAACATGACCAAGCTGCGTGTAATCACGTGCAAAAATGGTCATTGTATAACCATTTTGATGGAAGGCCATCCAGAAAAAGATCACTACGAAGAAGACCAATCCCAGTGCGATCAGCCGTTCGCGTGTTTGTTGAGGTGTCAAAACGATCATCTTGCTTTTAAGATCATCCGATTTCGATTTTTGTTTTTCGGTAACATCGGCTTGCTGATAATATTTTTTAAACCCGATAAAAATCAAAAATGAAACAACCATACTGGCGGCGGCGACTGCAAAACCGGCATTGTAAGAACTGGCAAGTGTCTCGATATATGTTTTTGAAAACGAAGTCAAATCGGTAAAACTGTTTCCCATTTGCGCATGTGCCAGCTGGGTCAGTTTGTTTACATCCTCGAGTTTCCCGTTCAGAAACTGATGTGCCAAATGGGGAATTGAGGAATCGTAGGTAAGCCCTTTTCCTTTTAAAACCCAGTTTCCGACAGCGCCTGCAGCCGAAGGTGCAAAGAAAGCTCCGATATTGATACCCATGTAAAAGATATTGAAGGCATTGTCGCGGTTTGAGCTGTATTTTGGATCATCGTACATATTTCCGACAAGTGCCTGCAGATTTCCTTTAAAAAATCCGGTTCCCAGCGAAATGACGGCAAGGGCAGAGTAAACCACTGCAATTCCCAATCCGGGCATAGCCAACAGTGTGTAACCCAAGAACATGATAACCAGACCGATCGTAATTGTTTTCCCGTACCCAAGCAAGTTGTCGGCTACGTATCCACCGAGCAAAGGCAAAAAATAAATTCCAAACAGAAAGCTGCCGTATACTCCACCAGCTTCAGCAGTCGAAAAGCCAAACTTGGCCTGAAGATAAAGTACAAAAATGGCCAGCATGGTATAATACCCGAATCGCTCACCCATGTTTGCAAAAAAAGCTACTAAAAGCCCGCGGGGATGTCCTTTAAGCATAAAATTTTATTTTTAAGGGGTTTGAAAAATGTTAATTTGCGCAAATATAGCGAACTTTTTTGGTGAGATGATGCTGTGAAAAATCATGTTTTTATCTGAATTGTATCAATATTCGAACCATCATCGATCTTTACTTTGACAATATGCGATTTCTTCGTAAATTTGAAAATAGTAATACGATCAGGAATGAAGATTTTTACCACCAGCCAAATAGCTGATCTCGATAAGTATACCATTGCAAATGAGCCGATCGAACCCATTGATCTGATGGAGCGGGCTTCATTGCAGCTGACTGACTGGATTTCGGCCAACTTTGATAACAATCAAAGATTTGCAGTATTTGCCGGTCCGGGAAATAACGGAGGCGATGCCCTTGCTGTTGCCCGACTTTTGGCAGAGAAAGACTATTTTATTGAGGTATTTATTCCCGATTTTGGAAGGGGTAGCTCCGATTGCTTCTTTGAAAATCGTAACCGATTGAAAGATAGGGTTAGTGTAACCACGATTGATAATGAAAAACAATTTCCGGAACTTTTATATTTTGATCTGATTATTGATGGTTTGTTTGGATCAGGGCTGACACGCCCGCTGACCGGTTTCCCAGCCCACCTGGTAAAATATCTGAATAATTCTGGTCTTCCGATTATTGCCATCGATATCCCTTCAGGGCTGATGGGGGAGGATAATCGGGAAAACGATCCGGAAGCCATCATTCAGGCAACATACACATTAACCCTTCAGTTTCCCAAATTAAGTTTCTTTCTAAGGGAAAATGAAAGGTTTACCGGAAGATGGGAAGTACTTCCAATCGGATTGCACCCATTGGGAATAGAGATGTTAGCTACACAATGGAATTATTCAGACCGTGAATCGATAGTGCCTATTCTCAAACTAAGAGGAAAATTTTCACATAAAGGGACCTTTGGGCATGCCCTATTAGCTGCAGGAAGTTTCGGAAAGGTAGGTGCAGCTATTCTCGCGGCTAAAGGTTGCCTCCGATCGGGTGCAGGGCTGTTAACCGTTCACCTTCCCGGAATAGGAAATCAAATCATGCAGAGTGCCTTACCGGAAGCAATGTTGAGTATTGATAAATCTGAAAACGTGATCTCTGATATTCCCTTGTTATCCGGATATAAGGCGATCGGAATAGGTCCAGGCATTGGAAAGTCACCCCAGACTGTCGGTACATTTCGTGAACTTTTAACAAAATGTCAGGTACCCCTGGTGATCGATGCTGATGCGCTTAATATCCTCTCTGAACACCCAGAAATGCTTGAATTGCTTCCTCCTGAATCAGTTCTAACTCCTCATCCTGTAGAATTTGAACGTCTGGCAGGAAAAGCAGCAACAGATTTTGAGCGATTAACGCTTGCCCGAAGTTTTGCACGGAATCACCATATCATTTTGATTCTTAAAGGGGCCTATACCGCCATAGCTTTTCCGGATGGCAATTGTTGGTTCAATACGACCGGCAATCCGGGCATGGGAACAGGAGGAAGTGGTGATATTCTTACCGGAATTCTTACAGGACTTTTGGCTCAGAGATATTCGGCGCGTGAAGCTGCAGTACTCGGTGTTTACCTTCACGGGCTTTCCGGTGATCTTGCACTTATGGGATCTTCTGAGGAGGCCTTGATTGCAAGTGATATTGCAGATCATCTCGGGATGGCATTTTCTGTACTGAAAAATGATCAACAGGTTGGAATTACCAAAAAAAAGAGTCCTTTTTGAGAGGTCTAAAAATTTTGAGTAGATTTACCACAGTTGGCACTGATGGTAACAACAGATTTGTATATTCTAAAGAGTAATTTAAAATTTTAATAATGAGATCAATAGGAATTTTACTGTTAAGCTCTTTTCTTATCGTAGGAACAATAACAGCGCAAAGGAAAGACGATAAAAAGAAGTTGGCTGGTGAACCAGGATTAGTTTCGGGAGGTATTGTCTATTCTCTGCCACGTACCGGAATTCGGATACTGACAGAAGTATCTCAGGAGAAATTTTTCCACGGACCGTATTATGAATTTGCTCAGAAATATATTGGGGTAAAAAATGCTCCTTCAACAGATAGTGAGGTATGGAAAATCACTGACTTGAAATTAGAGACCTTTGGCACTCCTGATCCTGCTGAAGTGCATAAAACAGCCGGAGCAGTGGCATCATTGATCAGTCTGACAGATGATGGATGCATCAGTGGAATTAATAGTACTGTAAAATCAGAAGCGGCTAAAACCTATACCTCTGTTTTTACCCCAACGGTTGAAATTCCCCGTGAGGTATGGGCAGAAATGTCGATGCATTCTTTTCTTGAAGAGAAAGATTCAACCAGGCAGGCTGGTGACAAGTTAAAAACAATAGAGCAAAAGGCTGCCGAAGCAGCCCAGGATGTTATGAGATTACGCAAACGGAAGGCACTTTTACTTGCTGCAAAATATGATAAACTTCCACCAGATGGGAGAGCTTACGAAGTAGTGGTTGAGGAGCTGAATAAAATAATCAGCAATTACGAAGCACTGTTTATCGGAAAATCATACAAAGCAACCCATAAATATGTATTTGAGATTGTTCCGGATGCAAAGGTAAATAAAGCGCTGGTCGCATTCAGGTTCTCACCATCGTCAGGTATCATGCCTGAAAGTAATGTTTCGGGAAAACCAATAATGCTTGAATTGGAGCCCAATAGTGATCTTGCACACAACAGTGAGCAAAAAGCGGTCCCTGCAGTAGGCGAGACCTCTGCCAACGGACTTTTTTACAGAATTCCCGGATCGGTTGTTGCAAGATTATTGAATGGCAGCGATGTTCTTGCCCAGGCTCGTCTTTCTATGGCACAATTCGGCATCGTTTCCCCCTTGCCCGTTTTGCTGCGGTGCGAACTCTGGCACAGGCCGGCGACGATGACGCGGCGCCCGAACCGGCCCGCTGCTTCGACAGTTGTGACTGCCCCTGAGCGCCGGACCTGATCTGCAGCCAGTTCAAGCGGGTGAGCTTCGAGGCTGATCCCCAGCAGATCCTGCTGGGCAGCCACTTTTTGCTCGAGCGTCCAGTCCTCATTGTCCGGCATGCGGGAGGTAAACAGGGGCATCTGGCCCGCAGACCAGCCGCCGCTTTTTAAACGGCGCAGGATAGACGGGATGCTGCCCAGGCCATTAAATGCGCCCACCCTGGCCAGGTTTTCAGCCTCAGCCAGGCGCGGGTTAACCCGGGAGAGAAAATCATCCGGCGATTGGAAGGGGCGCAGGCGCGTGATTTTTTCAATCGTACGCGCGGTGAGACCCTTAACCTGGTCGAGGCCCATAAAGAGCACTTTTTGCGGCTCCACGGCGCCAAAATTCCAGACTGCAAAATTGCGCGAAGCGTAATTGATATGGGGCGGGCGCACCTGCAAGCCCATGCGCCGGGCTTCACTCAGGTAAACGCGCTGGCTGTAATAACCGCCCCAGTTTGCGAGCACGGCCGCCATAAATTCGGCGGGAAAATAAGTTTTGCACCAGGCCGAACGCCAGGCCACCCGCGCATAAGAGGCGGCATGCGCCTTGGGAAAACCGTAACCGGAAAAGGCCGCCATCATTTCCCAAACACGCTGGCCGGTTTCTTCGGGGATGCCGCTGCGGAGCCGGGCTTCACGCACAAATTTTTCCTGCAGCAGGTGCATTTGTTTGCCTGGGTCAAAATGGGTCATGGCGCGGCGCAGCAGGTCGGCTTCGGCCAGGTCAAAACCGGCCAGCTCGTGGGCAATGCGCAAGACCTGTTCCTGGTAGAGGATGACCCCCAGCGTTTCGCCGAGCAGGGGCGCCAGGCCGGGGTGGATATGGGTGACCGGCTCTTCGCCTTTAAAGCGGCGCACAAAGGCATCTTTCAAGCCCCCGCTGAGCGGACCCGGGCGGTAAAGCGCCAGCACCGCCATGATATCGTCCTCGCTGCGGGCGTGGATTTCGCTCAGGGTGGCGCGCATGCCGGGGCTTTCAATCTGGAAACAGCCGATGGTCTGGCCTTTTTCGATGCGGTCCGAGACTTTTTCGTCTTCCAAAGGGATCGATTCGAGCACCGCCAGCGGTGCGGAATAATCCCCCGGCCGGTCGCAGACGATGAATTCGGCCACATCCCCGAGCACTGTCAGGCCGCGGATGCCGAGCAGGTCAATCTTTACCAGGCCGAGGGCTTCCACGTTTTCCAGGTCAAGCTGGGTGATGACCACGCCCTTGCTGCCCGAGCGCATTACGGGAACCAGGTCAGTCAGCAGCCCGGGGGCCACGACCAGGCCGCCGGCATGCACGGATAGATGGCGCGGCAGCTTGAGCAGTGCTTCCGCCTGCTCAAACACCTGCTGGTACTGGGGGGCGGGGTAAAGGGCGCGCAGCTCTTTGAACGGCGAATCCGGTTCGCCGCCTTCCTGGTTTTGTTCAAAACGCGCCCAAAAAGAGTGCGGCAGGCGGTTGGCCATTTCACGGATTTTAGCCGGGGGCAGGCCGTGGGCTTTGGCCACATCGGCCAGGGCTGAACGCGGGCGAAAGCGGTTGATAGTGGCGACCATGGCCGCCCGGTCTGCACCGTAGGTATCAAATACATGCTGGATGACGGTATCACGGCGGTGCGAGCACAGGTCGGTGTCGATATCGGGCGGCGAGGTGCGGGCGGGGTTGAGAAAACGTTCAAAATAGAGGTTGTGGCGCAGGGGATCCGGGCCGGTGATGCCCAGGCAGTGCGCCACCAGGGAAGAGGCAGCTGAACCGCGGGAAGAAAAAGGCACATTGG
>Ga0118677_10012095_pt1 | contig 12758 bp, 8 predicted proteins | sample AliMusrvi5mmetaG_FD_86154 | JGI IMG/M metagenome (GOLD analysis project Ga0118677, IMG submission 86154)
ACCGACACGGCCACACGCGCCGTACTGATTTGCCGTACGATGTTGCCATCCATCTGGCGTGGTATGTCGAACCAGGCAAGTATCTTGAATCACCACTCAACGACAAATGTTTGGCCGACAGTTTAGCGCTTGTTAAAGCAACGAACTGCCGGCGTTGGCTTGTGGCCGGCACCTCATTTGAATACGCGTCATCCGACAAGCCAATGCGCGAGGACAATCCGACCGGTCCGCGCACCCGGTATGCCCGTGCTAAGCTGGATTTATTCACGGCTTTGCAGCAGCTCGATATTGAATTGGTCTGGCCGCGCTTGTTTTATTTGTATGGGCCACATGAAAAACAGCGACGGTTCGTGCCGATTGTCATCAATGCGCTTCTTGAAAATCGACCGGCACCGCTGACAGATGGCACCGAAGTCCGTGATTTCCTGCACGTCGAAGACGTTGCTGATGCAATGTGCGCCGTTGCTGCCAGCAAATTAACCGGTGTGGTGAACATCGGTTCCGGTCAGCCGGTAACGATCAGACAGGTCGCTTATCAGATCGCTGAAATTATTGGTCGGCCAGAGTTGTTGCGCTTCGGTGAGTATACCGCGTCGGCTAGTGATGCTCCAGTGGTCGTCGCAGATACTACAAAACTGCGGTCGGTCTGGCAGCCGCAGATTAGCTTGCCGTCGGGGCTTCGCCAGACCGTCGAATGGTGGCGCCAACAACACACGCCAGCAACGTCAACAGGCTGACGATACCGGCAATGGCATACGCAGCCGGTTGCTGGTAACGCAAAACGATTTCATGCGTTCCCTGCTCCACTGCAACTCCCATCAAGCCACAGTCAACGCGCAGGACTTCGACCGGTTGTCCATCCACTGTGGCATGCCAGAACTTGAAATAACTTTCGTCAATGATGGCGATGCAGGCCTGCGGCGCGGTGAGTTTGATACAAATCTGTTCATGACTTGGGCGCGTCAATGCAATATTTTGCAACGGCAAGGATTCACTTTTGGCGGCAGGTAGAGTTACCGGCGGTTGGCCGTCGTACACTTTTTCAAACCCCGGCCGGGCGTGCGTAGCGTGTACGAGTGTGTAATGCCAAGTGGCCATCGTTATTGCAAGCGGAGCGGAGCCGTGTACATCACCAGTATAGAGACAGGCACGCGTGGTCGCACTGACATATGGTTGCGCGGTGTCGTTGCGGAAAACAATAAAATCCTCGTTCTCCACTGTAACCGGAAACATTTGCCGGAAGGCAGTGACAAATTGTTGTTGCTGTTGCGCCATGCCTGGATCGGTTTTGTCGAGGACGATGTACCTGGCGCCGACGAGGTTGAGGAACTCGCGCGTAACGCCACCGCGTTGGTTGATCAGGCCGATACCGAGCGGTGCCATCCAATTGTAGAATGCCTCGTAAACTTGTGGCTTACCGGAGTACATCGGACCGAGTAAATGGAAATACCGGCCTGAAACCGAATAAGTCTTCACCCAATCCGGGTCGGCGCGTAATGTTTCGTAGGCGGCTTTAAGGTTTGTCAGTGCGCGCGCGGGGACGCCATTGTCAACGGTCGGTTTTTGATACGGCCAGAAATCGAGAAGCAACAACATCGCGATGCCGGCGACGATGGCCGGGATTTGGGCGCGCCATTTGGCGGTTTCCAAAACGTCGGTCACAAAAAAGCCGGCGAGCAGACAGGTGAAGAACATGCCGGGACCATCGTGAAAGACAAACGGAGCGCGGACTTCCTTGAAGAATGGAATCAGCGCGAGCAGTTTGAACGCTGGTAAGAACAGAAACACCGCGAGCGCGATGCCTGCGGCCCAGCGTTTGCCGGTCGTGGTGAGTTTGCGCCGGTAAAACAGCACGAGAAACGCGACGACCGCGCCGAGGCCAAGCCACATTGCGAACATGGATTCGGACGGCAAGCCGGTTAAGGTGAATGCGTTCCACGTCGCCAAATTTGCGTCCCATACGCTGCTCAGGCCGAAGGCGAGTATCAAGCTGACCAGCAGCAGTGCCATCAAAAACCAGTACAGTCGCCGGTCGGCACGGCGCGAGTTAAACAGCGTGGTGACGACCAGCACGGCCAACAACACCAGCCCGGTGTATTTTTCAGGAGAATCAGCCTGGAGTGAAAACAGGCGCTGGATGCTCGCGCTCATTGACTCGGCTTCAGCTTGCGTGGTCGGATGAAAAGCTTGGGCTTGGAGCAGTTGTTGGAGCTTGCCGGTGGTGGCATGCGTCACAACGCCATCGCGATCCACCAGACCGAGCAGACTTTTGAAAGAATAATTGCGTTGCCAAAGAACGAGTTGTTCACCTTCGCCGGAAAGCAGCTTCACTTGGCCGGCTTCCAGCAAGCCTGGGATGATGAATGGTCCAGCAAGCAGACCGGTCAGCAGTGCGGCGATGCCGAGGCGTTTGATGGCGAGTTGCCAGCCTTGCTTATTGGTCGCGAAACGGTACCCCAGATATACCGCGAGAAAGATGCCGTGGGTGAACGCCATTTTGTTGTGTGACCATAACATTCCGGTTAGGGCAAGCGCGCAGAAAAATAGGTCGCGAAACCGGCCGGTATCAAGCGCCTTGGCCAACAGCCAAAACGTCAATGGCATGAATGGGATGAACAGGATGACGCCGAGATGTTCGGCGCCGGCTGCACGTATGATTTGTTCAGGATGCAACAAGAAGACGAGGCCGGCGAATGCGGCTGCCCATTCGTGTTTGATGAAATACCTGGCGCAGCCGTACATCGCCCAGCCGCCGGCAAAGATCGCGAGCAACGAAGTCAGTTTGACCGCCGCCGGTAAGCTGACGAATTTTGCCAGCAGTAATCCTGGCAAAAGATAGAGACCTTGCGAGTGATTCAATCCGTAACTGGAACCGGACATAAAACTGGGCGTCCACCATGTCAAACCGTGGCCGGCAGAAATTTCGCTTTGGACATCCCAAAGACGCGAAACAAATGCGGCAAGTTCCTTGTCACTGTACGGCAGTGGAAGCCAGTTTAAGCCGAGCCATGCACAGTATGCCAGTCCGACGGCAAGCACAGTCCATAAGCCAGCCCGGCTGGGTTTAGTTGATGGGTTTTGCATTAGTCAGGGTATTTTCGACGGCGTTAAACACGGTGTCCACGGAAATCTCACGCATGCAGGCATAATCAATATTCGCTTTGCAAGACAACGGCTGTGTCGAATAATAGAAACAGGGCATGCACGGCAGATTCTGGTGTACCACAACGTGCTGGGGTGTCCAAGGATGTAGCCGTTGCCAGTCAGTCGGACCGAACAAGGCGACGATTGGCACGCCGACTGCCGCCGCGAGATGCATGACGCCGGAATCGTTGGTAATGAAGACCCGGCATCTTGCCTGCAGTGCGACGGCATATCCCAGATTGCGTTCTTGAACAAGTATGACGCGGTCTCCACCGTGTTTCACGATATAATCACTGATCGCTGTGTCAGCGGGACCGGAGAAGATCAGAAAGTGGGCATCCGGATGCGCTGCGCTCAGCCGATGAATCAGTTCTATAAAATTTTCTTTGTCCCAACACTTGCGCGTCATGTTTTTGAACGTGCTGCTCCAAGTGTGGAAACCAAATAATAAATTGTTCGCACCAAATTTGTGTTTCGCAAAGAAATCATCCGCATAGTTTCGCGCCTCAGCCGATAGCGGCAATTTTAGCGGACATTGTTGTAGCAATGCCGGCCGGTTCACCGGTAAATCAGACATGGTTACGCCAATGCGGTTGGCAATGGCTCGAATCAGGCGGAGATTTTCCTCGACGTTGTGAAGGTTGCCGGATTCACGGACGGTGATATTGTTAAGGAACCAGCAATTACGCCAACTCTGGTGCGTGTAGCGGTGGGCGGCAGCCCAGCGATGGCCAATGAAACGGTTCACCCAGTTGTACTCCAGTCGATTTGAAGGAAACGCCATGATACTCAAGTCATAGCCGGCCCGGCGCAATTGCCAAAGGCGACGAATGCTTTCAAGCTTTGGTGCATTAAAAAAATCGAAGTGTTGCACCTCATCAAGATCGGGATTAGTTGCGAGAATATCAGCCGTGCCGCGGAACATTGTCATCACGGCAATATGTGCTTTGGGAAATAGCCTCCGCAACACTGCCAACGCCGGCGTGAATAAGATCGCATCCCCGATGCCAGGTAGACAAAAAACAATTATCCTGCGGACCGGCTTGACATCCATCAGTTTGCCGCCGCTTCGTCGGTTTGCTTTGTGACTGCCCCGCCATTGCCTACAAGCAGCCGGAGACAAGCGAACGCTAAAAGCGTTTGCCGGCGCAGCGACAGGTTGGCTAAGGGAGTAATCATGGCGTCGGAGAATAGGTTGCGTTACTATCTTTTTCCAGTGAATTCTTGTAACTGGTGTGGCAATGCGATTAGTTCTGAACGCCGATCCGCACTTGCTGCTTGTGCCAGTTTCGCGACAACATTATGACAGAAAAGTCACTTGCGAGAAAGTGTTGCAAACTCCTGCCACCTTCGGTATACGGTTGCTTTCAACGGAGACTTTCCCACATGAAAAAATACTTAGTTCTGTTCCTGTCGTTGACTGCCGCCTTTCACTTCGCGCGCGCTGATGCTGACCCCGGCCAGCAGTACGCTGACGCCTTCATCCTTTTGCAAGAGGGTCAGGCGGCTGAGCAAACCTCGGACTGGGGTGCCGCCTTTCAAAAATACACCACTGCCGTTGAAAAACTCAACGACATCCGCAAGAATACGCCGGATTGGAACCCACACGTCGTCGAGTATCGCCTGAAAGACGTCACCGATAAACTCGAAGCTGTTCGCAGCAAAGCGCCGGCACCGACCCCAGTTGCCCCCAAGCCAACTGTGACTACTATGCCAGCTCCAGTTAATGTAGAACCAGTTTCCGTGCAACCGACCGCAGTCAGCCACTCCGAACTTGAACAGCTCAAGCAGGAAATCGGACGACTACTTGCGGAGCTTGCCGAAGCCAAAAAACCACGTGGCGAGCAACAGCTAAAACAAGACAATAAGCAGCTTTCTGATCAACTTTCAATACGCGAACACGATTATGCTGAGCTCAAACAAAAACTCGCGGCCAAGCCGGTGGAGTCGCCGGAATTGAAGAAGCTGCGGGCTGAGGTTGTCGACGCCAAGGCTGATGCGGAGAAAGCGCGCACCGCGCAGCAGGCGGAAGTGACCAAGCTCCAGCAGCACACCAAAGACTTGGCTGCCCAGCTTGAGGCTGCCAAGAAATCTGCGGCAGTCGAGTCATCGGAATTGAAGAAACTGCGGAACGAGCTCGTTGATGCGAAAGCGGAAATCGATCAGGCGCGCAGTGCACAGCAACGTGAAGTTGCGAAGTTGCAACAAGACAACAAGGATCTTGCCAGCCAGCTGAAAGCGGCGGCGGCCAAGCCGGTTGAGTCGCCGGAATTGAAGAAGCTGCGTGCTGAAGTTGTCGACGCCAAGGCTGATGCGGAGAAAGCACGCACCGCGCAACAGGCGGAAGTTACCAAGCTCCAGCAGCACGCCAAAGACTTGGCTGCCCAGCTTGAGGCTGCCAAGAAAGTTGCCGGTAGTGCTGAGAAGCAAATCGAAGCTCTCAAGACCGACAACAAAGAGTTAACTGGCAAAGTTGAAACCGGTGAAAAACAGATTGCCGGCCTTAAAGAGAAACTCACCGTTAAGCCTATTGAGTCACCGGAGTTAAAGAAGCTTCGTGCAGACCTAGCTGACTCCGAAAAAGCCATGGCCGCCCAGCAAGTTGATGTCGCCAAGCTCCAATCTCAAACCAAGGACTTGACCGCCCAACTCGACACCGCCAAGGAAGCAGCCGCTGCCAAGCCTGTCGAGTCACCGGAACTAAAGAAGCTACGTGCTGAACTCGCTGATTCTGAAAAAAACAAAGTCGCTCAGCAAGCGGAGGTCGCCAAACTCCAAGTCCAGACTAAAGATTTGACTGCACAACTTGATGCTGCCAAGGCAGCGACTACGAGCGTTGCGGTTGCTGCGCCGGCTAACGATGAGGAAATCAAACAACTCCGCACTGAATTGGCTAACACCAAAGCCGATCTTGCGGCCGCCAAGTCGGCTGCGGTTGTCCAGCCGGCCGTCACGACAAGTGAGAGCGCTGAAGTTAAACAACTCCGCGCCGAACTCGCTCGCACCAAAGCTGACCTTGAACTCGCTCAGAAAATCGGCCACCCTAATTTGACGGCTAACGAAGAACTCAGCCAACTCCGTCCTGCGTATGCCCGTGCGCGGGCCGAGGCTGAAGAAAACAAACGCCTTGCAGCCCGGGCTGAACTGGACCGCGCCGAACGCGCCGCCATGGCACGGCATCTTACGGAATTGGAACGCACTAATAACCAACTTCGTGAACAAATTGGCTCGCCAATAAATCAACCGACAACAAAAATCACGATACCAACTAAACCGGCAGCTATCGAACCCGATCAGCCCAGAGGCACAATTGTAACCACCGGTAAGCCTGCTGCCGGCAACGAAGAAATTACACGCCTCCGTGCCGAGCTTGCTGACGCCAAATCCGATGCCGCGAAATCCAGACAGGACGCCAGCCGCGTAAGTGATCTCGAACGTGAAAATAAAATGCTGAACGCCAAGCTTGCTGAAGCCAGTAAAGCACCTGTCGTCACTAAAACTGTATCTGCCACCCAAAACTTCACCGCGTCCGCAACTGAAGCACCGCAACAAGTTGGCAAGCCGGTGGAGTCACCGGAGTTGAAGAAGCTGCGCGTTGAGCTTTCCGATGCCAAGGCGGATGCTGATAAGGCGCGCTCTGCGCAGCAGGCTGAACTGATCAAGCTCCAGCAGCAAACCAAAGACTTGGCTGCCCAACTTGACGCCGCCAAGAAAACCACAGCCGCTAAGCCGGTCGAACAGACTGAATTGAAGAAATTGCGAAATGATCTGGCTGATGCGAAAGCAGAAGCTGAAAAGGCACGTACAGCGCAACAACGTGAAGTTGCGAAACTGCAACAAGACAACAAGGATCTTACCAGCCAGCTTGACGCGACAAAGAAGGTGGCGACAGCCAAGCCGGTGGAGTCACCGGAGTTAAAGAAGCTGCGCGTTGAGCTTGCCGATGCCAAGGCGGATGCTGAGAAAGCGCGCTCTGCGCAGCAGGCTGAACTGATCAAGCTCCAGCAGCAATCCAAAGACTTGGCATCCCAACTTGATGCCACCAAGAAAACTGCGGCAGTTAAGCCGGTCGAACAGCCGGAATTGAAGAAAACTAATAACGCGGAACTTGCTAATGCGAAGGCCGCGCTCAATAAAGTTAAGAGTGAATTGGCCGCGTCCCAGAAAGTCAATCAAGACGAACTGACCGTTTTGCAAAACAAAAACAAAGCGCTGACATCAGACCTTGACGCTGCCAAGAAACAAGTTGGCAAGTCAGCCGAAGTTGTCAAACTGCGTCAGGAAATCGATATCGCTTGGGCAGAAGCTGAGAAACAAAGACAAGCCGCTGCGCGTGTGAACGGCCTTGAGCGCGAAATCAAAACACTGACAGCCCAGCTTGCCGAAGTCCGTAAGGCATCGACTCAATCCGCGCAGAATTTTGCTCCAGCCACAGCCGACACCGCGACTCGGCAAGACTTGGAAAAACAAATTACCGATCTGAAGGCGCAGTTGAAGAAATTGCAACCGGCTGCAAATTAACAACAGGTCAGTTTTACTCCGGCAAAGCCGCTCGCGTAACCACGAGCGGCTTTGTTGTTGGTCAGGGCTTCCAATCTCCCGTCACTGTGTTACATTTCCGCGCATCATGCCGGAACCGATTGTCCAGATTCGGGAGCTAACCAAGTCATATCGCCACGGGGAGATTAAAGTCACCGCTCTCGATCAGGTTTCACTTGATATCCATGATGGCGAGTTCGTGGCGTTGATGGGGCCTAGCGGTTCCGGTAAGAGCACGTTGCTGCATATCCTCGCTGGTCTCGACCGGGCGACGACTGGCGACTGTTTCGTACGCGGGGTCAACGTTGGCAATTTAAGCGAAACCGAATTGGCTGACTGGCGCAATAATCATGTCGGGTTTGTTTTTCAGACCTTCAATCTCATCCCCGTGTTGACGGCGTTTGAGAACGTTGAGTTGCCATTGCTGCTGACGACATTGACCGGCGCCGAACGACGAGAACATGTTGCGGTGGCGCTGGAGTTGGTTGGACTGGGCGACCGGACGCGACATTTGCCACGGCAAATGTCAGGTGGTCAGGAACAGCGCGTCGCTATCGCCCGTGCGCTCGTGACTGATCCGACGTTGGTAGTGGCAGACGAGCCGACCGGCAATCTGGACGCCCATTCAGCACAGGAAGTATTGACCTTATTGCAGAGCTTAAACCGCCAAGCCGGTAAGACGATCATTTTGGTCACGCACGACCCGAAGGCAGCGGCGTTTGCACAACGCACCATTCATTTGGAAAAGGGACAATTGCTCAACGGCAACGGGCAACTGCTGTGACTATTCCGGGCTTCATCCTGCGCAACGCACTCCGCAACAAACGTCGACTGGGACTGACGGTATTGAGCGTGGCGCTGTCGTTGTTTTTATTCACAACATTGCAAACAGCCTTGCACGAATTGACACAACCGCCGACTTCGGAAGACGCGGCCTTGCGAATTGTGGTGCGCAGCAGGGTATCGCTGGCGAATGTGTTACCGGCTAAATATCGGTCCCGATTGGAACGGATGCCGGGTGTGCGGCACGTGATGAAGCTCACATGGTTCGGCGGAATTTACAAAGATAAGGCCAACTTCTTCCCGCAATTCGCGGTCGATGCCGAACAACTCTTTCCGGTCTTCAGCGAAGCGGAAATTGATCCCCAGCAAATCCAAGCCTTCCTTAAGGAGAAAAATGCGTGCGTCGTGGGTAATAAGACGATGGAACGTTTTGGCTGGAAGCTGGGCGACCGGATTACCTTGCAAGGCACAATCTGGCAGTGCGACCCGGAGTTGATCATTTGCGGTGTGTACCGCAAAGGCATCGACATGACGAATCTGTTTTTTCATCACGAGTATTTTGATGAATTACTTGGGAATAAAGGGCTGGTTGGCACGTATTGGATACGCGCGGAGAATGCAGGCAATATCCCGGACTTGATTGAGCGCATCGACCGAACCTTCGCCAATTCAGACGCCGAAACAAAAACCGAGACCGAGCGCGCTTTCCAGCTCGGTTTCGTCTCGATGTTCGGCAATATCAAAGTGCTCCTCGGCTCAATCAGCACGGTCATTGTCTTTACAATGCTTTTGGTGACTGCCAGCACGATGAGCATGGCAATTCGAGAACGCTCCCGCGAAATCGCCATCCTCAAAGCACTCGGCTTCGATGGCTGGCAAATCTTCGGGCTGATTCTGGCTGAATCGTTTGGACTTGCCACCGCCGGCGGACTCATCGGTTGTTTTGGCGCGGCCTTTTTATACCGGCACCTCGACATTTATTCACTGTCGCATGGAGTGCTGCTGAAGCTTGATGTCACGCCGAGTATTCTTGCCGCCGGCATGACAGTGGCAGCATTGCTGGGTATTGTCAGTTGCCTCGTGCCGGCATACACAAGCAGTCAGACGACAGTCGTCGCCGGCTTGAAAGAGTTAGACTGATGGCGATTCCGCTCCGGTATAACTTGCGGAATTTGGTCGTGCGCTGGCGTTCGACCGTGGCGACCGCATTGGGGATTGCGCTGGTCGTGGCCGTCTTTGTGATGGTGATGTCGCTGGCGCGCGGTTTGGCAGCCACCTATATCAGTACCGGCGATCCGCGCAACCTGTTGGTGCTACGCAAAGGTTCGACTGCCGAATCAAGCAGTCAAATCACTCCCAACGAAGTTCGCCAAATCCGATATCTCGCTGGCATCGATCGCAATGCAAGCGGTGAGCCGCTGGCTTCGCCGGAAATCCAAGTGCTGGTGCAAATGGATCGCCGCGACCAAACCGGCACGGCCCACGTGTTGATGCGCGGCCTCAGCCCAGTCGGTATCGAATTGCGACCACAGATTGCGATTCGGGATGGGCGAATATTCCGGCAAGGCTTGAACGAATGTATCGTCAGTCAGCGCATTGCCCAACGGTTCGCACATTGTGGGATTGGTGATCAGTTTGCAGGTGGCAAGGCGCACTGGACGGTCGTCGGCATTTTCGCTGCGGCGAAAACGGCGTATGAATCCGAAATTTGGGTGGATGCCGATGAAGCGCGCGCGGCATTCAACCGGTCATTCTATGGTTCGATTCTGCTGCGCGCGGCCACCGATGCGACGGCAGTTGCGACGTTGACCAACCGGATTGAGTCCAACCGGGACTTGAGTGTGCGCGTCCTGCCGGAGACAGAATACTACAAGGAACAGACCAATACCGGCGCGCCAATCCAATTTCTCGGCAGTTTTCTTACAATTGTTATGAGCATCGGCGCGGTGTTCTCGGCGATGAACACAATGTACGCCACCGTCGGCGCACGAAGCCGCGAAATCGGAACACTCCGTGTGCTGGGCTACAAACGGCGTGACATCTACGTATCGTTTATGATCGAGTCCGTCCTACTCGCGTTACTTGGCGGCGCGCTGGGTTGCGTGTTTTCGTTGCCACTGAACGGTCTGGCGACCGGGACGTTGAGTTGGAATTCATTTACTGAAGTGGCGTTTGAATTTCGGATTACCGGTGAGCTACTTGCCAAGGGAATGGCCTTCGCACTTGTGATGGGTGTGCTGGGTGGATTGTTGCCGGCACGTTTGGCCGCCCGTAAACCAGTGCTTGACGCCTTGCGTGCGATGTGAGCATTTTCTAGTGCAATGACAACATCCAGCGATCAACTCCAGCGTCTGGCCATTCCGGCGGAAAAGAAACTCCGCCGTCGGAGCAGACCGGTTATTATGGTGTTAATTGCCGGCAGCGTACTGTTTGGTGCCACTGCCGTTTTCTTGTTCACGCGGCACAATGATAACAAGCTGATTTCCACAAAGTCCGCCGGGCCGGCTGCCAATATTATACCGGCACCGATCGTGCCTCTAAAATCCGGCGATGCTGTGTTAACTGTCAGCGGTTACATCATCCCCCGGGCCCGGATCGAAGTCAGCCCACGCTTTCAAGGCACCGTCAAATGGATTGGTGTAAAGAAAGGCGACCATGTTAAAAAAGGCGATCTCATGGTGCGCCTCGAAGATGACGAATACCGGTCACAGTACGACAAAGCCAGCGGTCAGCATGCACTAGCCGCAGCCAACCTGCTCAATGCCGAAACAAATCTGATTCGTCAACTCGATCTGGCAAAGAACAACGTACAAAGCCAGCAGGTATTGGATGACGCCCGCCGCACGCGCGACGCAGCCGATGCGGAATTGCGCATCGCGAAGAGCCAGGTACTGCTTGCTCAAATCTATCTCGACTGGTGCATCATCCGCGCGCCTATTGACGGCACCATCCTTGAAAAACTTGTCGAGCCGGACGAGCTTGTCGTTCCACTAAGTTTCGGCGGCACACGCGGGCCGAGCACGGCACTGGTTTCACTGGCCGACCTGAACGACTTACAGGTTGAAATTGACGTCAACGAAGCCGATCTCTCGAAGTTGCATCTTAAACAGCATTGCCGGGTCAGTCCGGAAGCTTATCCGGAAAAGAAATATACTGGCTTCGTCGCGGAAATTGCTCCCGAAGCCAACCGATCCAAGGGCACGCTGCAAGTCAAAGTCCAGATCGAAACCCCGAATGAATTCCTGACACCGGAACTGACCGCCAAGGTCGAGTTCCTTGCCGATTAAACACCATGAGCACAATTCAACGCCAGCCGGTCAACTCCAGTGATATCGCCAGCATCGGCTACGACGCCGCGACCCAAACCCTCGAAATTGAATTTCACGCGACTGGCGTTTACCGGTATTTCTCAGTTCCGGCCGAAGTATTCGAGACCATCCGCACCACGCAATCGCCAGGTAAGTATTTCCTTCAGAACATCAAGGGTAAGTTCGCCTGGGAAAAGACGGCGCCGTAGTTTTACGCGGTCCCCAGCAGCCGCAGCGTCTGGAACACCAAGAATGATGCCGTGTAAGCCAGCACTGTCATGTACGCCAGTTGAAACAATGGCCATTTGTAGCTGTTGGTTTCGCGGCGCGTGATCGCTTGCGTTGAAAGGCATTGCATCGCCAATACATAAAAGACCAGTAAGCTCGCACAGGTGGCTGTTGTGAACACCTTGCTGCCATCCGACCGCTCGGCGCGCCGGAGTGAATCGTACAGCGATTCTGGATTTCGCTCCTCCGCCTCCTCGCCCACACCGTAGACCACCGCCAACGTCGAGACAATCACCTCCCGGGCTGCAAATGAACTCAAAATCCCAATCCCAATTTGCCAATCAAATCCCAGTGGGCGCAAGACCGGTTCAATCCAGCGCCCGGCCCGGCCAGCCACCGAGTTTGCTAGCGCGGCATGCGCCGCCAACCGGTCAGCCTGGCCTTTCAGCGCGCTCGATTGTTCCGTCGTGGCACGTTGCCGGAGCGCGACCACTTCGGATGGCGGGGCACTCTTCGGGTAGGTCGCGAGTACCCATAACAAAATCGAAATGAACAAGATCACGGTGCCGGCCTTGCGGAGAAACACCCAGACCCGGTCCAGCATCATCAATGTTGCCGTGCGCAGGCTCGGCTGTTTGTAACTCGGCAACTCCAGAACCAATGCCCGCGTTTCTCCCCGCAAAATCGTCCGCTTCAATAACAATGCTGTCCCAATTGCCGCCAGCAGTCCCAGTGTGTAGGCACCGGTAAACATGA
>Ga0118677_10012096_pt1 | contig 12757 bp, 10 predicted proteins | sample AliMusrvi5mmetaG_FD_86154 | JGI IMG/M metagenome (GOLD analysis project Ga0118677, IMG submission 86154)
TACTCAACTTTCGTTACATGCCATTCTTCTCCAAAATTTAAAAGAGATTCAAATAATTGTTCATCTTGCATAATCTTTTTTAATGCAAATTAAACTATTTCACACGATACCCAGTTAAACCATAAAAATGTAATAGGTTTGGTCAGCTTCGATTTCCAAAATAACTTCAGGAATAGATTGGTTAACGTTTACATTGTTTTCCACCTTTTTTCCAGGTATAGAACGTACAGTGGAAAATGATGATAGACTTTTCCAGAAATAATATTTTATTGAAGTAATATTTTCAGGTTTAGGCAACTTTTTACCAAACAGATTTTCATTATCATTTGTCGCTTTTGCAGCAGAAAGAAAAGGATGTAAAAATAAATCCCAACCATCTTTTCCAGCATATTCACAACTCCCAAATACCACTGATGTGAGGAGGTCTTCTAATTCCCATGCTGGTTTTGTCAACCAACGCGATACTTTATTTTGGATGAATGCTTGAAGCATTATTTTTAAATATTTTTAAAATATTATATTTTTATCCTTCAAATGAATCTCATTCTACGTTCACCAGCACACTCATTAGTAACGGAAACAAGAAATCATTATACCTTTTATCATTCAATTACCCATTTTATTAGATAGTCAAAGGGTGAACTTTTAATCTTCCAATAATAACTGACAATATCAAAAGCAATTTCAGGTTTTGTATTTCCGAATAATTCTTTTTCAAATGTCTCGGAAAGTTTTGGTCTGATTGCTTTCAATACTTTTACTTCATCTATTGTTTTCCCTGTAAGTCTTGCCAAATCAGCATCAGGAATTAAATTTTCAGTTTCACCTTCTTTCAAAACCCAAATTCCTTTTGCAAGAAATTCTGCTCTAAGTTTTTCTTTATCATCTTCATGATTCAACCCTAAGTGCTTGCAGATTGGTGAAATCGTTGACTTCCTATCTAGAAAATCGTCATCAACAATTGACTTCCATTTTATTTTCAGTAGTTCTAAGGTTTTGATAATGGAAAGAATTGTGTCTTTGCCTTGTGCATTCACAACGGCAATATTATTTTTGTAAAAATGATTTTCTGGAATAAGAGAACTGAGTTTTGGAAAAATTATGAATTCTGTCTCACCCTCAACAATTAAAACTTTGTCTGCAAAAAACATTTCTGCAGACTGACCATTTGCAAGTTGTCTTGCAAGTTTATTATTAATGTCAATAAAGTCATACGGTAGCTGATTTGCTTCTGTAAATCCTGTAGGTTTGTCTAACCGAATAATTTCTCTTGGATGAAAACTTGAAAGCAATGTTGGAGAATGAGAAGTGATAATTATCTGTGAAAGTTTATCCTCTTTTATGAACTCCCTGAAAAGATGTCCAAGGTATCTGATGCCAAGTGGATGAAGAAAAAGTTCAGGTTCATCAATTAAAAATATTCTTGCACTGGAAGATTTATATTTTAATGCGACTTCTAATATGCCAATGATTAAAGCACTCTGCGTCCCTGTTCCTGTTTCGTCAATGTGAATAAACTTGTCTTTGTCTTTCACAAAAAGTTCTAAATTTCTTAAAAGTTCAGAGGGTTGATTATCTTTTGTGAGTTGAAATTTTATATCGTTGATAAAACTAATTATTTTTGCATTCTTCAAGATTTCTTCTTTCTCACCAGCCAAAACTTCTTCCACTAATGAGTTCAAATTATTTAATGCTGTCTTTAATTCATCGTAGCGTTTTGAATCTTCAAGAACTGATTTCATCAACTGTCCAAACACTGTCCATCGTGAACCACTCAAATCATCTTTTGGATTTCTTAAAGAATCAACTCCAATTACCTTGCAAAGATTGGCTCTAATTTCCTTAATTTTGATGTAAACCTGATATTTTCCCTGTACAAGAATTTTAAATTTACTTTCCTTCTTTTCAGTTGCTTCTGCTTCACTTTCTTCTACTCCTTCTTCATTAATCATCATTGCCTGTTCAATCATTGTGTCTGAATATTGAATTTCAATGAATGCAGGTTTTCCACTTTTGAATTCCTTGTAAAGAATTGCAGAGGATTGCTTGGTAAGACCTAATGAATAAATCTCTTTATCCTCCTGAAATGATAAGAATGCAGATATGCGTAGCGGCTTTGCAATATCGTAATATATGTCTTTGCTGATACCAACATATCTTGGGTCTTTGTTGCCTAAAAGAAATTCAATGACTGATAGAATATTGCTCTTACCAGAATTGTTCATTCCAATTATTACTGATTTCGGGGTATTAAAATAAATCAGCGTATCCTTTGATGGAAAGGACTTGTAGTTATTAATTATGAGATGAGATAAAAACATTTTTCACTTAAATTTTTTTCGCTTTAATTGAAATACAAGAGAAGCCGATTTATTCGTAGAATTGGCTTTTATTTGATCAGATATTTTTTTAATCAAAGTATAATTTGGAATATAATCTGAATCCAAATGAATTACACCTCTAATGTTTTCAACAGGAATATTCAGACCTGTATATTTTGCTGCATCAAACCGATTTGAAACATCATTCATTGCATCAATATGTTGCAAATTATTCAGCACTTCTTTATCGACCGAAATACAATAGACAGAACCTTTTGAAATTGTTATTTGCTTAATTCTTCTATTTAGTTCTTGAATTATTTTATTTCCAATTTCATCTAACTCAAAATTACCCTGTTGAATCCAATTAAGAGCATCTTGAATAGCCATAAAAATTTGTCCACCTTTTCGTAGTTCGGAAGCATAATAAAATGCTTCATAAGCAGAAAAAGTAAAACTTAGAGATGGCGATTTATTTTCATAAATATATTATTGAATTCTATATTTTACTGAACGATTATTATGATCGCCATCGGTCATTCCTAAAGTTGCAAGTAACTTAACTAAAGATTCAAGTTCGTGGTTAGTAAAAATAGAATAGCAACCTGCGAAACCATTTTTGCATATTCCCTCATGATAAATTTGACAAGTACCATGATAGATATAAAGATCATTTGTTTCTTCATTAAACAAAGTAGACACATCAGTCTCAGAAATTGGAAAAGGATATTCAGTTATCATATACATTCTTTAATTTTTTCTTCCACCCTCACCTGCCCATTCATCAGCATCGGCAGCAGCCAATCCCGAAGGGTGGAGAGTTTTAGGTTTTGTTCTTTAAGTATGTCTATCTCTTTTACTATAGGAGATGTTGTTGTTTCAAATTTTTTTAAAATAGCGGCAGGCGGATGCAAAATAGTTAAGTTCGAAACTTGTGGGACCGTTAGTTGTTGTTGAACTGATCCTGATTTTTCGAATTCTAGGTTTTTTATGTATTCATCAAAAAACTTAACAGTACCTGAAACATTTGGCGTAACAACGATTAATCTAATTATAGGGACAAATGGTTTATTCCTTAATATGCTATATCCTATTGTACCCCATGCTGAAATTGTAACACTTTGGCTGTTTATTACAGCTTTATTGGTGAAACCATATAATCCAGCATTGGTAATTCCGTTTGAAAAAATCGGAATAGAACAGTTTTCTGTTTTTTCCAAAGAAAAGCGTTTTGGTTTATCTCCTCCTGCTCTTACTGTCGCAACTTCGCCAATTTTTTTCACTTCCCACCCCTCCGGCACCTCCCTCTTCAATTCCTCATTCCAAACCATTTTACCACCACTGCTTTTATATGGTTTGACAGGAAAATTCCTTAAAGTGCCAAGGGGTAAAAATTTTTGAACAGCACCATTTAAAAAGTTCGAAATAAATTTTCGTGCCTCCGGGCTTTTAAAATAATAATATAGCCACTTTGATTTGTATTCGTCTTGGCAAGAAAAAACTCCTACATTTTTGATAGCATAAGGGATATCAATATTTTTTTCCAAATAAATTTCACCAACCGAACCTATCATGCTAAATAAAATGTCCCATTGTGATACAGAACTTCTTTTTTGAATAGAAAAATAATCTTCTTTCGATATATTGTAAATGTCATTTAAATTTAACTTGCCACCAACAATATTTTTTGAGGTTACAAGGGGATAACCATCTTTAACAGGCTTTGGAGTTTCATGAGTACCGTCAAAAACTTTTTTGCAGTATTGGGTTGCAGTAATATTATTTTTCATACTTCAACCCTCCCAACTGCTTTTTAATTTCCTCCTCCAATGCCCGTGATTCAACAAAAAGCCCATCAAGATTATTTTTAAAACCATCCATTTTGGCAGTGAACTCTTCTGCTGTAATGTCGGTGTACTCAATTTTCACTTCAAAATATTGCCCTGCGCTAAAGCTGTAGTTTTTCTCTTTTATCTGCTCGTAGGTAACCACCACGGTGAAATCTTCTTTGGCTTCGTGCCTGTTGAAGGTGTTAATGATCAGTTGCTCTTCGTCAGCCGAAAGCAGGGTTTTCTGGTTTTTGCCTTCTTTCACGGTGGTGCCAAGTTTGGAGGCATCCATTAACACAATTTCGCCATCGGTATTGTCCCTGTCAATAAACAACACCGAAACATTGGTGCCGGTGGTGGCAAATATATTGCTTGGCATGGAAACTACACCCCGCAGCATTTTTTCGTCCACCAGCTTTTGGCGTATCTTCTTTTCAATGCCACTTTGCGCCGTGATAAACCCTGTGGGAACCACCACCGCCGCCTTGCCCTTACCGGAAAGGGAAAACATGATGTGCTGAATAAAGAGCAGGTAAATGGACATCTTGTCTTTGTCCTTGTTCGGTATGTTGGGAATGCCTGCAAAAAAGCGTTCGTGGTTGCTTTTTTTATCAAGGTCGGCATGGTAATCGCTGAAGTCGAGCTTAAACGGAGGATTCGAAACAATGTAATCAAAGGTCATCAGTTTCTCGCCCACCTTGTGATAAGGCGTAAGGAGGGTGTTACCCTGTATGATGTTTTGAATGGAATGAACAAGATTGTTCAATATTAAATTCAGTCGCAACATTCCCGAAGATTTTTGCGAAATATCCTGCGAATAAATGGTGCAGCGGTCTTCACCTATGGCATGTGCAAGGTTCATCAGCAGTGTGCCCGAACCTGCCGAAGGGTCGTAACAGCTCACATCGCTCACTGGTTTATCAACAAGTATGGATGCCATGATCTTTGCCACGGCATGAGGGGTGTAATATTCGGCATATTTGCCGCCGCCGTCTTTGTTGTAATCTTTTATCAGGTATTCAAAAATGGTGGAGAAGAAATCAAATTTCTGGTCAAATATTTTCTCAAAACTGAAATTCACCAGTTGGTTTACGAGCGCCCTGCAAAAGCTATCACGTTGCGAACTGTCGGTAATGAACTGGCTCAACTCATCAAACAGGGTTATTTTGGCGCCTGTGCCTGTTTTTACAGAGAATATTTCATTGTTGAAAATGGCAATATCGCGCAGGGTATCATCGAAGAATTTGGCATATTCTTCCTTGTCCTGTTTGCCGTAAAGATTCGATAAAAAATGTTCGCGTTTTAGTTTGGCGCTGTCTGGACTCATGCGCAGCAATAGCATATTGTAATCGTTATCGGAATAGGAAGCTATTGTCTGCTCCCAGTTTTCAGCGTTTTTCAGTTTGGTGTCGAGGTTTTTTAATTCGTAGCCAAATTTATCGTTCATAAATTTGTACAAAAACACCTGTGTGATGATCTTAAATTCATTGCCATCGTTGCCCAAACCGTATGAGGTGCAAACACCTTTTAGGTTATCAATTAATTCTTTTGTTTGTGTTGTAAAATCCTGTACTACCATTTAATTAATTTATTCAAAAAATATGTCGTCCTAAGATATCGTCCCTAACGGGACTTTATTCACCTTCGTATATTTTGCTACCGATATTTAATCCCTACGGGATTTTGCCCTCTGTATGCCCCTTTGTCCCGTTAGGGACAGGATATCGGTAGAAAATATCATTCAACGAATCCAGCCATGCCATAGGTATGGAATATTGTTTTGTCCCGTTAGGGACAGAATATCGGTAACAACCCCATTCATCGCAAAACGCCATGCCGTAGGTATGGGATATTTCTTATTCATTTTTTGCTATTTCAAAATATTTCGTTCATATATATCGTCCCTACGGGACTTCTATTCATCTTTGTTCATCCTTGCTACCGATATTTAATCCCTACGGGATTTTGCCCTCTGTATGCCCCTTTGTCCCGTTAGGGACAGGATATCGGTAGAAAATACCATTCAACGAATCCAGCCATGCCATAGGTATGGAATATTGTTTTGTCCCGTTAGGGACAGAATATCGGTAACAACCCCATTCATCGCAAAACGCCATGCCGTAGGTATGGGATATTTTTTATTCATTGTTTGCTATTTCAAAATATTTCGTTCATATATATCGTCCCTACGGGACTTTTATTCATCGTTGTTCATCCTTGCTACCGATATTTAATCCCTACGGGATTTTGCCATCTGTATGCCCCTTTGTCCCGTTAGGGACAGAATATCGGTAACAACCCCATTCATCGCAAAACGCCATGCCGTAGGTATGGGATATTTTTTATTCATTGTTTGCTATTTCAAAATATTTCGTTCATATTTCGTCCCTACGGGACTTTTATTCATCTTTGTTCATTCTTGCTACCGATATTTAATCCCTACGGGATTGGCCTTTTCGGCATTCAACATCCCCGGGCATTTCGGGAATCAAAGTCCCGTTAAGGACAAGATATCGGTAGAAAAACCATTCATCATAAAATGCCATGCCGTCAGGTATGGTATATTTTTTTTGTCCCGTTAGGGACAGAATATCGGTAACAAATCCATTCAACATAAAGTGCCATGCCGTAGGTATGGTATATTCCTTTTGCCATTTTTTCATTTTCAAAATATCTCGTCCCCAACGGGACTTTTATTTATCTCTGCTCTATTTTGCTACCGATATTTAATCCCTACGGGATTGGCCTTTTCGGCATTCAACATCCCCGGGCATTTCGGGAATCAATGTCCCGTTAGGGACAAGATATCGGTAGAAAAACCATTCATCATAAAATGCCATGCCGTCAGGTATGGTATATTTTTTTTGTCCCGTTAGGGACAGTATATCGGTAACAAATCCATTCAACGCAACAAGCCATGCCGTCAGGTATGGAATATGTCAACGGGTTTGAAAATATATTTATCATCATAATCGATATCAAATTCTTTCAACAATTCCCGATATTCCTCAACAAACGTTTTTCTACCATGATGCTCTTGCTGTTTCTCGATATAATTGATCACCGTCGGCAATTCCGATTTTGAATATGAAAACGCACCGTAACCCTCCTGCCATGAAAATTTCACTGCAATTAATTTCTTTTCGTTAATCCATTTTGATGAACTCCCTTTTATATCCTGCATCAAATCGGATAATGATTGGGATGGTCGCATACCAAATAAAATATGGATATGGTCGGGCATCCCATTTATGATTAATAATTTGTGATTGTTTTGATGTATGATGCCGGTGATGTATTTGTATAATTCGTCTTTCCATGATTTGCCAATAATGCATATTCGCGATTGAACAGTGAAAACGGCGTGAATGTGGATTTGGGTGTACGTGTTTGGCATTTGAAAAATGTTTTTTGTTTGAAGTCGTTTTTGTTTTTTTGTTATCAATATATCGTTCCTACGGAACTTTTTTGTCCTTATTTATCTTTGCTACCGATATTTTGTCCCTACGGGACATTGGCTTTTCGATCCCTATTGTGCTACTAATACCGATATTATGTCCCTACGGGACAAATGCTTTCCGATTGCTAAATGCTACCATGCCGGTACCCCCTGATATTCGTTAATGTATTCCTTCACCACACAGTTGTTGATATATTTTGCTGCATCGGTATCCAAACTTATCTTATTATTCAAAAAACTGCTAACCACCATCTGCATCATCAACTGGTCGAAATAACCTTCGTTGTTCAATAATTTTGTATTGATCAAAACCTTTTCATCCGCCTGTTTTTTGATGACAAGCAAGGTATCGCAGATTTCGCTTTCACGCTTTGTAATATTGCCCCTTTCCATGATGCGTTTATGAATGCGTGCATACTTTGCATCGCTTTCATATTTTGCTTTCAGCAGGTTGTTTTTGCGGTTCAGTTCACTCACTCTATCATAGATCATTTGAAGAGACCCGATATTTCGTATCATTTCCTCCTGCGTTATTTCATCAAGATTTTTCTTTTTGAACAGCCGCATCAGTTCTTCATGCAGTGTAACAAATTCCGGGTCTTTAGGATCAAAATTGCTTCCCAACGCTTCGCGCGTTTTACGGAGCATGTCTTTCAACTGATCGGCAATGATCAGCTCTTCTTCCGACACCTTGCGAAACATGAACAGCACATTTTCCAAAGCTATGTTAAGCAAGTTGGTGGTGTCAGTACTGTTTTGCACAGTGTCTTTCAAATTCAGCAGATCCATGTGATGCGAGGTTTCATTATACAACTCGTTCAGCTTTTTGAAATCTACTTTTTCCAGCAATTCATAATGCCCCAGCATGCGAATGATGTTGTACAGGTCCTTTGCATTTCCAAGCGCTTTCTTTATTTCAAGCACTTTCAAACGATCCTCAATCTGGCTTATCTGTTGCGAAAACACTTCGGCATTCTGCAGGTCGTAATGAAACAGTTTCTCTTTTATTTCCCTGATCTCTTCTTCAATCTCTTCTTTCGATTTAAAGAGGTTGGTGTAGTTCGCTATCTCATCACCCAACTCCAATTGCAATTCCTCGAAATATGCTTTGTTGGTTGCATCAAACTCTTTGCGTATATCGGCAAAATCAACCACAAAACCATACCTGAAATCCTTATACGGACGGTTCACCCTGGTGAGTGTTTGCAGCAGGTTATGGTCTTTGACTATTCTTGCAATATAAAGCTTCTTAAGCCGCTTGGCATCAAAACCGGTAAGCAGCATATTATATACAAACAGAAAATCAGTCTTGCCGTCTTTAAATTCTTCAACTTCTTTCTTGCGGTCGTCCTTTGTACCAATGTCGTGCAGTATCAAAGATGCTTTTAAATTTTTTGCATGTTTCTTTTGATACGATTCATATACAACAGACAGTTCTGCAGCCATAGTATATTCCGGTTCGGTTTCAGCAACGTTTATTGAAAGGTTGTACTTCGTATTAAAAATCTCAAACAACTTTTTAGCCTGATCAGAACTGTCGCAAACCACCATTGCACCGATGGTATCATCACCAAATCTTATTTTGCTGTTGATAAAATCCCTTACGATATAATCGAGCATGGGCTCTACAAATTTTTCATGCGAAAATATGAACCGTCTTTCCACATCGCCTTTTAAAATCTCAACCTCTTTTAAAACCGATGCCAGTTGTATTTTGTAATTCGATTCTATTCCTTCACGAATCAGCTTCAAAGTATAGCCATCAGCAATGGAGGCGTTGTAATAATATTTATGAATGTAATCTCCAAAGGTGTCACGCGAACGGCGATCTTTGCCAATTAGTGGCGTTCCTGTCAATCCGATAAGAATGGCATCTCGGTCGGAACTGAAAAGATTAGCAAGGAAACTACCTGTTGGATTGTAGCTGCGGTGGACTTCATCAAGGAAATAAATTCGCTGCACATGTATATCGTAATCGGTAGGTTTCAGGAAATCCGCATCCTCTTTGAATTTCTGTATATTCACCACCGTAATCTCACGTTGTCCTGAAAGGTTGTGTTTTGCCCCACGAAATCTGAAATCCCTGATAAGATCTTCTTTTGAATTTACATTATGCACAATAAGTCCACGGCTTGAAAATTCTTTGTTTGCCTGTATCATCAGGTCAATGCGGTCAACAATAAAATAAAACTTAGGGACAGCATTCTTCTTTTGGAAATAATCGGTCAAGTAATGGACATTGTAAAAAGCCAGCGCCGTTTTGCCACTGCCCTGGGTGTGCCAGATGATGCCCTTCTTTATATCCTTATTCAGCGTTTCTTCAATGGCCAGCGTGGCGAACAGTTGCGGATAACGCATGATGTGCTTTTCCAGTCCGGTTTCGCTGTTGACATAAGCAATGCTGTATTTCAAGAGCAATGCAAGCCTGTCCTTGCAAAATAATGATGTTAAGATTTTGTTGGTAGGGGTATAAACTTCTTTGTTTGTAAGAAATTCAGGAGAGTGTTTAATTGATGAAAGATTGTTGTCTTTCAGTACAAAATTTTCCACATCATTATCTTCCTCAAGAAGAATTTCACTAAGATTAAATTTCTTTTCTTCCCGGAAGCAGTTAAAATCGGCCTTTTGATAGGAAACCGTAGAATAAAAAGCGCCCTGAATCGGCACTATGGATTCGGTATCGTATTCCATGTTATTCGAGAACACGAGCACCTGTGAGATATTGATGAATTTCCTGAACTTTTTATTTTTGAATCTTACATGTATCCTGTTTCTTTCAGCAAGTATTCCCTCCCGGTTATTAGGCTTTTTCACTTCAACAAATGCAAGAGGCATTCCATTTATCAGAAGTGTAATGTCCGGGCGAAATTCATCTTCGCCATTTTTATAGGTAAGCTCCGTGACAACATGAAAAGAGTTATTTTTTTTGAAATTCTCCGTGCTGCTAAAGTCAATCAGTTTTATTCCCGATGTGGCAGTGATCATTTTATAAAATGCCTCTCCCATATCTTCATTATCCAGGGCCAAAGAAACATTTTCAAAAGTTCTTTTAATATCATCCTGATCCATGTCAGGGTTAATGCGAACAAGGCTTTCCGCAAAAATTTCGGTAAAAATATTCGTACCCTCATCAATTTTCGCATTCGATAATGAGATGTACTGATAACCCAATCTGCACAGATGAAGGATAGCAGGAATTTTTACGCGGGTGTTTTCGTTAAAGGCCATTTATAATTTTCATTTATAAAATTGGTTTATTCTTAATGATGCTTGCTTTAAGTTTACACACTGGATTTAATTTTCCATATTTCACTTTAAAGTTAATCCTTAGGTAAACATTTAGGCTTTTATTCTCGTTCTCCAAAATCATAGGCAGGGTGTTTTTGTTTGGTCGAAATATTTTTCAAAAGTAAAAATTATTTTTAATTGGATTTACAATTCCAAGAATAATTTTTACTGTTTGATTTTTTTGTTGGTACTACCTGACATTATTTAATTTTTGGTCGTCACACTCTTTACTGTTTTGTGACTTGAAAACCCTGTTTACACAATCTGCTTTACACTCCCTCAATTACCCAATCACACCCCATCTTTACAAGTTCATAAATCATCATTTTGCTTGCAAACATAACCATTATACTTGCTAACACATCGTGGATGCTTGCATTCACAACCACTATGCATGCAAACACATCATGGATGCATGCATTCACAACCATTATGCATGTAAACACATCATGGATGCTTGCATTCACAACCATTATGCATGCAAACACATCGTGGATGCTTGCATTCACAACCATTATGCATGCAAACACATCGTGGATACATGCATTCACAACCGTTATGCTTGCAAACACATCATGGATGCTTGCATTCACAACCGATATGTTTGCAAACACATCGTGGATGCCAGCATTCACAACCGTTATGCTTGCAAACACATCGTGGATGCTTGTATTCACAATCGTTATGCTTACAAACACAACGTGTATGCATGTAAAAATTTTCATGATATTCGCGCAAACCTGCTGTCCGGAAACAGCAAAAAAGCCGCATGCTCCAAAGGAACATGCGGCAATCATGAAAACCAGCTTAAAAAAAACAAAGAAGAAGGTTATTTTACAATAATGCTTAAGACTTCGTCCCAATCAGAATATCCATCTTTGTTCAAAACGCGATGACGAAAATAAACCAGTTCACCGGGTTTTAATCCACTCACAATTGTTCTGGATTTTTTGGTTGAAGGAAGGATAACAACTGTCCAGCCTGCAGGGTCGGAAATATCCCTTGAAATCTGCCAGTCGTGGGTATTGTTGGTACCAATGATAGCTGCAAGCAATTTTACAGAACCTGATAAATAATTCGTCACACTAAAAACTTGTTTCTGTCTGATATGAACTTTCTTTGCGTACATCAATGCGCTTTCGGCTATGCCGGTAGCGGAATCAGGATTTGAGATACAAACAAACTGTATGTAGTCCCTGGTGCAATAAAGCAAATCTTTCAGTGCATTCTTCTTAATATTACGAAAAGGTACAGAGCCGGGAACCCTGTTTTTTACACTTACCTGGGCATCCTTCAATGCGTCGGCGGCAGCTTTCACACTCAATAAAGTGGGTGAAGGTGTGGGAAACCACACATTGTCGGTCATCGCCTCGATGATGGAATATGCACGGGTTAACAACTGGTCAACGCTCGAAGGGAGGTTGGCAACTACTACTATACGGTGAATCACCGTAATTGGAACCATGGCGATCAAAAAGAAGATCAAGCCGGCCGGTATCCGGGCCATTGAATTAATTATTTTTTTCATTGTATTGACACTTGCAATTGAAGTGAGAAGATTTTTAATTTAATTATTGAATAAAACATCCTGCCGATATTCGGGCTGAAAGGCATTTGACATTTAATAATACAATATAAACGATGGAAAAGTGTTACGGGTGTGAACCCATAGACTCCGGTATATGAAGGCTCCTGCCGCAACAGACAAATAAATTCCCCGCGAATAATAAATGTCCGCTTAACCCACATTGCAGCCAAAGCCGCTATTTTATCAACAAAACCCACCAAAAACCCATGATTTATTAACAACGGCTAAGAACACAAATAATCACTGTTGTGATTTTCAGCAGTTTTTATAT
>Ga0118677_10012098_pt1 | contig 12753 bp, 9 predicted proteins | sample AliMusrvi5mmetaG_FD_86154 | JGI IMG/M metagenome (GOLD analysis project Ga0118677, IMG submission 86154)
AAATAAAAACAATGACCGAAACATCTATCTCTATTGATCAATTTTCCAAAGACAAAATTCGCAAGCAAATTTTGGAATTGGTGAAAGAGTATTCCGCTTTGGAGTTTGCCCCTAAGAAATTTATCCCTGGCCAAACAGCAGTGCCTCCATCGGGAAAATTGATTGATTCAAGAGAGCTAGAGAATATGGTCGAAGCCTCTTTGGATGGCTGGCTCACCACTGGGCGCTTTAATGACCTATTTGAAAAGAAGCTCGCACAATTTATTGGTGTGAAGCATCTCATCACCGTGAACTCAGGCTCTTCTGCCAACTTGGTAGCTTTTTCAACACTGACTTCGGCAAAGTTAGGTGATCGCGCTATTAAAAAAGGCGATGAAGTCATTGGCGTCGCCGCAGGATTTCCCACTACAGTTAATCCTATCTTGCAATTTGGTGCAGTACCTGTTTTTGTGGATGTCGATCCAATCTCCCATAACATTGATGCGTCTAAAATTGAAGCAGCGATTAGCTCAAAAACAAAAGCAATTATGTTGGCTCACTCTTTAGGCAACCCATTTAATTTAGATGTAGTCACGGCAATTTGCAAGAAACACAATCTTTGGTTGGTAGAAGATTGTTGTGATGCCTTGGGCACGACTTATAAAGGTCAAATGGTCGGTACCTTTGGGGATATTGGGACGCTGAGTTTTTATCCAGCACATCACATCACTATGGGCGAGGGCGGCGCAGTATTTACGAATAACTATGAGCTTAAGCAAATAGCCGAAAGTTTTAGAGATTGGGGTCGCGATTGTTACTGCCCGCCCGGTAAAGACAATACCTGCGGTAAGCGTTTTGCATGGCAGTTAGGCGATTTGCCATACGGCTATGACCATAAGTACACGTATAGCCATTTAGGCTACAACCTCAAAATTACCGATATGCAAGCAGCATGCGCCTTAGCACAATTAGAAAAAGCACCTGCATTTATACAAGCTCGTAAAGACAACTTCGCATTCTTAAAAGAACGTCTCAAGTCCTGTGAAGAGTTCTTGCAGCTACCAGAGGCAACACCCGATTCAGATCCATCTTGGTTTGGTTTTCCAATTACCTTAAAAGAGGGTTGCCCAGTCTCGCGCGTGGATCTCACAACCTATCTGGATCAAAATAAGATTGGCACCAGATTACTATTTGCGGGTAACCTGACACGCCAGCCTTACATGAAAGATGCGCAGTACCGTATCAGCGGTGAGTTGACCAATACCGATATCGTCATGAATAACACGTTTTGGATCGGTGTTCAGCCAGCACTAACAAAAGAGATGCTCGAGTACGCTGCAATTCAAATTGAAACATTCTTAGGTGTAAATTTTTAATAAAGGTTTGATCGTGAGTAAATTACCGAATAATTTGTTTGTATTAGAAATGGCGAATAATCACATGGGTGATATTGCCCATGGGGTTGAGTTGATTAGAGCATTTGGAGCTGTGTGTAAAAAGTATCCCCAATTCAAATTTGCTTTTAAGTTGCAATACCGCGATTTAGATACTTTTATTCATCCAGATCTGAAGGATAGGATGGATATTAAATACATTAAGCGCTTTGCTGAAACTCGTCTTTCTAGAGAGCAGTTCGATTCATTGATTGCTGAAATTAGAGCGAATGGTTTTATGACGATGTCAACTTCATTCGATGAGAATTCATTTGACATGATTGAGGACCAAAATTTAGACATCGTTAAAATTGCAAGTTGCTCATTTACCGATTGGCCGGTATTAGAGAGGGCCATATCGATTGATAAGCCAATCATTGCGTCTACTGCAGGCGCTTCGCTTGAAGATATCGATCGAGTAGTGAGTTTTTTAACTAATCGAAACAAAGATTTTGCAATCATGCATTGCGTTGGTGAATACCCAACAGCCGATGAAAAAATGCATCTATCTCAGATTGATTTTTTAAGGAAGCGATATCCAAATGTACGAATTGGTTTTTCTACCCACGAGAACCCAAATAATACGGATTTAATTAAGATTGCAATCGCAAAAGGTGCTAATATTTTTGAAAAGCATGTTGGCCTAGCTACTGATAAATACCCAATTAATGCATATTCTGTAACCCCAGAGCAGGCTGATGCTTGGTTGGCGGCTGCGGCCTATACAGTCATGGTTTGCGGCGAAGGTGAGGCACGACTTCCGGAGAATAAGGCGGAGAAAGAGGGTTTACGTACTTTAAGAAGGGGGATGTTTGCTAAGCAAAAAATAAAGGCTGGCGAGAGAATTACTCGAGATAACTTTTATTTTGCGTTCCCGCCAAATGATTCGCAATTTACAGCAAATGATTACTCGAAGTACGCTGAATTTATTGCTACTTCTGATATTGATGCCAATAAACCGATTGGACCAGATAACTCCAGCCTAACTAACACTAGAGCAAAGATTCTAGATATTGCTAAGCGTGTAAAAAATTTGCTACATGAGGGAAAGATCACGGTTCCAGGAGGCGTTGATTTAGAAATTTCCCATCATTATGGTATCGATAAATTCGATGAATTTGGATTGGTGATGCTGACTGTAGTCAATCGAGATTACTGTAAGAAATTATTGATAAGTCTGCCAGGGCAGTTTCATCCCGAGCAATATCATAATCAAAAGGAAGAAACCTTCCATGTATTACATGGAGAGCTTGAGTTGCAATTAGATGGCAAAGTACAAATTTTAGGTCCTGGCGATGTTGTAACTGTTATGCCTGGCGTGCGTCATGCTTTCCGTTCAGCAACTGGTGCCGTCGTTGAAGAGATTTCATCCACACACTTCAAAAATGATTCTTTCTACACTGATGAATCCATTAATAAAAATCCGAACCGCAAATCTTTGCTTACATATTGGATGGCGGTTTAATGGGCTCATCTAAGAAAGTCTATCGGGTTGCTGATTATTTATTGAATCGCTTGGCAGACCTTGGCATAGAAGATATTTTCTTTTTGCCTGGTGGTGGCGCAATGTATTTAAATGATGCGCTTGCTTGCGAGGATCGCATTACCGCAATTCCTTGCCATCATGAGCAAGCGTGCGGTATCGCTGCAGAGGCCTATGGTAGAACTCATCAATCTGGATTTGGTGTTGCGATGGTCACGACAGGTCCCGGTGCAACAAATGTATTAACTCCAGTTGCTGGCGCTTGGATTGAGTCACTTCCGCTATTTGTGCTCTCAGGTCAGGTAAAGCGTCCTGACGCATTGCGTGGCAGACCTTTGCGCCAAAGTGGCGTTCAAGAAGTTGATGTTGTTTCTATGGTGAAACCCATTACTAAGTTTGCAGTAACGATTGATTCGCCTGAAAATGCACGGAAGTGTTTTGAGGAAGCCATTTGGAATATGCGTGAAGGGCGGCCAGGCCCCGTATGGATTGATGTTCCGCTTGATGTTCAGGCTGCGCCAATCGATCCGGAGAGTTTAGTACGATTTGAGCCGCCCACTACTAATGCTAATACTGATTTAACTAATTCTTTGATGGGCCTTAAAGAGTTATTATCCAATTCCAAGAGGCCGCTAGTGCTTGCCGGTCATGGTGTTCGAATTGCTGGCGCAGCAAATGAATTTAAAGAGGTTGTTGAGAGACTTGGCATTCCTTGTGTATTTACATGGAACGCTTCTGACCTCCTTGCCTGGGACAATCCTCTCTATGTGGGTCGCCCCGGGGTAGTTGCTGCTAGAGCCCCTAACTTTGCAATCCAAAATTGCGATTGCTTGATTAGTATTGGCTGTCGGTTAGATAATATTATTACTGCTTATAACCCAATGGGGTTTGCGCGTAATGCTAAAAAAATTGTTGTGGATGTTGATAAAAATGAATTAGACCGTCATCAGATGGAGGTTGCTTTACCTATTTTGGCAGACGCCAAAGATTTTATCGATGCATGGTTAATAAATGTCGATGTAGCTCATGCTGATTGGAGTGAATGGCGTGCTAAATGCCTCGATTGGAAAAATAGATATACCCCGTTAGATGGCAGAACTTTTGAGTCAAATGGGCCAATTAGTCATTATGACTTTGTGGAAACAATTTCCAATGCTATTCCTGAAAATCAGCTGGTGATTACAGGTAGCTCCGGCTTAGCTGTTGAGGTTTTTTATACTGTTTATCGCAACAAAATCGGGCAGCGTATGTTTTTAACCTCTGGTCTAGGGTCTATGGGTTATGGCATTGCAGCAGCCATCGGGGCCTGCATTGGGGCAGGTCGCATACCAACAGTTTGTGTTGAGAGTGATGGTAGTTTGATGTTGAACCTACAAGAACTAGCAACTTTAAAGGCTTTGAACCTGCCAATTACTGTTGTAGTAATGAATAACGGCGGATACGCTTCAATTCGTAATACGCAGCGAAATTATTTTGAAGAGCGGTATTTAGGCACTGGCCCAGCATCTGGGTTATTTATCCCAGATTTTGTGGAGGTCGCCAAAGGAATGGGATTGCTTGCGGAGGATATAACTTCAGCTAAGCAGTTGGCAAGCTCGTTTGGAAAGAGTGGACCAAGATTATTAAATGTTCACTTAAAGAGCGATGAAGTCCTATCGCCAAAGGTAGCCGCAATGCCGCAGCCAGATGGTTCAATTATTTCAATGCCACTGGAAGATATGAGTCCACTTTTATCTCTAGAGCAGCTTGAAAAAGAAATGATTTATGGTATTGACGATAGATCACGGTTAGTGAGAAGTTGATGTGACTAAAACATTTAGTGCAACCGCCGACTTCTTAAATCAATCCTCTCTATTTATTAGTGGCGGTACTGGTTTTTTTGGTCGATCACTACTTCGCCGCATTGCTGTAATTAACAAACACATAAACATTAAAGATTCAGTAGTAACTGTTTTAACGCGAAATCCTGATGTCTTTTTAAAAAATTATCCTGAATTCTCAGAGGAGCAATGGCTTAAGTTTTGCAAGGGAGATATCTTAGAAGGTTTAGCAAAAATATCTACTGAAGGTAAAACCTATTCGCATGTACTCCATGCTGCTGCGGATTCCACTCTTGGACCAAAGATGGGGTCATTGGAGCGCTTTGAACAAATTGTCACTGGGACAAAAAATGTCCTAGATTTTGCCGTGAAGGTTAAGGCAAAAAGATTTTTACTGACAAGTTCAGGGGGCGTATATGGATCTCTACCATCCAACTTGGAGTCATTTCCAGAGTCTTATATGGGGATGGCAGATCCACTTGATCCATCTAATGCTTATAGCGTTGCCAAGCGCCTTGCGGAACATTTATCAATCTTATATGCAGAAAAGTATGATTTAGAAGTTGTAGTAGCTAGGTGCTTTGCATTTGTTGGACCAGATCTTCCATTCGATGCTCATTTTGCAATTGGGAATTTTATAAGAGACGCGTTAAAAGATAGCCCAATTGTTATTAATGGCGATGGTACTCCAACAAGATCCTACTTATATCAAGATGATTTAGCGGATTGGTTGCTGGCATTAATTGATCGTGGGACGTCTGGGGCAGCTTATAACGTTGGCTCAGATCAGGCAATTAGTATTCTTAATTTGGCAGGACTTATTAAATCAACCTTATCGTCAGCTGCCAAAATTGAAGTGATGGGCTCAAGTGATACAAATGGTGTAATTCGAAATAGATATATACCGAGTATAGAAAAAATTAAGCGTGAACTGAATGTGGAGATAACCGTTCCATTGAGCAAGGCAATCGAACTGACTACGCAGAAGCATTTCAAGCTTCCTAAGATGGAGTCTTAGATGAGCAAAGATATTACCGACATTATTTTTGATTTAGATGGAACATTAATTGATTCAGCGCCGAGTATTTTAGAGAGCTACAAGCTTGCACTGGAAGTAAATAATATTGAACCAATCTGCCAATTAAACTCTGATCTAATTGGCCCTCCCCTGAGGGAGACTCTTACAAAAATTACTGGTATTAGCGATATATCAACACTGAATAAATTGGCTGATGATTTTAAAAAGTATTACGACCTTGGGGGTTATAGATCTACCAAACCATTTTTTGGTGTGGGTGAGCTATTGAAAGAATGTAAGTTTTCTGGACACAGATTGCATATTGCGACAAATAAACGTCTCGTACCAACCACTCTAATACTCAACTATTTTGGATGGAAGCAGTACTTTAAGAGTATCTATGCGTTAGATTCAGTCTCGCCATCATTTAGCAACAAAAGAATAATGCTATCAGCTTTGCTTGATGTCGAAAATATTAATTTAAATTCCGCAATTTATGTCGGGGACAGATTCGAAGATTATCAATCTGCAATTGACAACGACCTAAATTTTTTGGGGGCTATCTGGGGTTATCAAGATCAAAAATTAGTTACTAATGAGGCGATTATTTGTTGTCATAAGCTTGAGCAGTTTTCGCAATATATAAATAATTAGGATCCTCGAGTGAATATTGAAACATTCTTTAATAATGATGAAGCCAAGCGATTTTATTTCCCTGGCAGAATTTTCATTGGGTCTGGAATATCAAAAAAATCAGTTGAGCTAATAAGTAAATACGATTCCGTTGCGGTTGTGGTGGACTGCGTCTTTAATGATTCGAAATTATTGGCACCCCATTTGCTCAGGATGTAATCAGTTTTATAGAGCAGATAGGCGGCGTTCCACAGGCGGTGGTGTCAATAGGCGGTGGCAGTGCTGCCGATTTTGCAAAATCAATTATTCTGTATGAATTGTTTGGATCTTTAGATGGTGTAGGAGTGGGTAAAAAGCTAGGCGCAGCGAAAATAGATGGGGCTATTAGGCCGGTCTACATCGCAATACCCACAACAGCTGGTTCGGGGGCTGAGTCTAGTCGTTACTATGTGACATATGACAAAGTTACCCACGGTAAGGTATATGGAAAAACCTGGGAGATTGTTGCTGACTGGATTTTCTTAGACCCTCTATTTTTAGGCGAAATACCTGCCCCCATACTTGTGGGATGCGCATTTGATGCGTTTGTGCATTTGTTTGAGACATATATTGCAAAGCATGAGTCATCTATGTTTGGGCAGATGTTTTCCTTGAATGCGATTCCTAAAATTATGAATGCAATTGACTTGGCTGTAAATCAAAAGCAGAGAAATGATGCTGTTCATGAGGAGTTGCTCTATGGGGCATCTCTCGCGGGGGTGGCCATATCTAATGTGCGGACAGGCAGTATTCATGAGGCTGCAGGTGCTCTTTTGGAGTTAACAACCTTAAGTCACGCTGAAACCCTTTTTGTGTTCTTTAGAACAGCTATTGAGCAGTATTTAGCAGAAATTTCCACCTTGGAAAAATCACTCATTACACAATTAAGATTGTTGCCTGCTTTTAAAGACTTCACAACGATGGAAGATGTAATTTCATGGTGGGAATTAATTTTTCAAAAAGTTGAATTAGATGTCAAAATTAAAGACGCTGTGATTAAGATTAAACCTTCATTATCCAGTGCACGCGAGCATATTTTCAATAGGGTCTATTTGGATAAAGTCTGGGTTGATAAAGAAAGCCCTGTTGTATTAAATGAAAAGGATGTGTGGAATTTGGTTGACCGCTCACTACAGCGTTTTGGAATTACAAAATAGATTAAGGTAAGAATTTATGAAAAATATAAAACTCATTGTTGGCACATCTCTAGCATCCTGCGCGGGCCTTCAGCCGGCAATAAATCATTTCACTAAAGAAAACAAGATCTTTTGGCTAAAAGAGTGTGAAAGTGTCATCGACTCTATCTATCGTGGAGAGACTATCAATGCGCTGGATGAAATAAATGACCAGGAGAGTATTTTCATTGCTGCAGTAGCCGCGGAGACTAAATTTCATAATTTAGACAATAAAAAAATCCTGCGTATTTACGAGCGCAATAAAGATGGCTGGAAGAATGACCCTCAGGCTGTCGTTGTAGATGATTTTTCCCAAGTTAATCAACTATTTGATATGAGCAAATATCCTGGCATGATGCAATTGCTGTCATGCTATGGAAACACTGCAGGTGAATTTAGAGAGTTAATATTTGGGCAATATAAAAATGCTCTTGAGGCAATGAAAAATGCAAAGGGAGTTGCAGTATTTAATGCTCAACGTCTTGGCGAGTTTGTGGCTAATAGTCTAAAGTCTTCCGGGGTAAATGTTCTTACATTTCTAGATAATGGAGCTTCAAAGCACGGAACCACAGTTTCTGATATACGGGTAGTGTCATTAGCAGATCTAAAAGACAAAGAAACTCCTATCATTATTGCTACTACAAGGTTTTCAAAAAGTATTGCAAAGCAACTTAAGGCCAATGGGTTTAATAATTATTTGCCTTATCCAGTACTGTCTTTAATCGATCCCCAGTTATATCCGCACGAAATCCCTTATATAGGTATACAGGAAGATTTTTCTCAAAATATACCTAGGCATCTGGGGGTATTTTTATCATTAGTGGATGACAAATCGCGCGAAGTTCATGACGGACTAATTCAATACAGATTGAAATATGATGCCTCTTATGCTGATGCAGTTGCAGACCAGTACGACAGACAGTACTTTGATGAGAAGTTAATCTCTTTTTCTAATGACGATGTTTTTGTCGATTTGGGTGGATATGATGGTGATACGGTAGAAAAATATATTCAATTTGGTAGTAATGTGTACAAGAAAATTTATCTATTTGAGCCTGACGGCAGCATTCTAGAGCGAGCAAAAGTACGCTTAAAAGACTTTAACCACATTGAATTTGTTCCAACTGGAGCATTTTCCAAAGATGGTGAGTTACGATTCTCAGCATCTGGGCGCACGAATGGTTTTTTCAGCGACCAGGGAGATTCGATAATTCCTGTTCAAAAATTAGACTCTGCAGTTAAAGAGGATCCGGCATTGATAAAAATGGATATTGAAGGGTCTGAAAAGGACGCTTTAATTGGCGCTACTAACACAATACAGCGTGTGAAGCCTAAATTAGCCATTGCTGCTTATCATTTCGCAACAGATCTCTGGCGCTTAGTTGATGTTATCCGTGAAATTAATCCTACTTATAAGTTTTATCTGAGGCACTATTCTGAAACTGGATTGGAAAGCGTTATCTATGCCGTCTGAGGTATTTGAAAATTCTGATGTGGTTAAAAAAATAACCATCATGACGCCTACCTTCAATGAAGAGGCTGGGATTGAGGACTGCTATCTGGCAGTTAGAGAATTTTTTCATGTAGAGCTGCCGCAATATGAATATGAGCACCTGTTTATTGATAATTGCTCTGAAGATAAAACGGTAGATATTCTTAAAAAAATTTCCACAAAAGATCACCGTGTGAAAATTATTGTCAACTCGAGAAACTTTGGCCCTAATAATTCGCCCTACCATGCCATATTAGAGTCGACTGGTGACGCAGTCATTCCGGTGCTTGCTGATTTGCAAACCCCAGTATTAACAATAAAAAAATTTGTTGCACTGTGGGAGGAGGGGCATGACATGGTTTTAGGAATTCGCGTAAAAATGTCGGAGCCATCTTGGTTACAATTTTGCAGAAATTTCTACTACAAACTCATGGGCTATCTATCGCCAATTCAACATTACGAAGGATTCATTGGATTTGGTCTTTTTGATGCAAAAATAGTGAAGGTAATGCGCGAGCTAGTAAACCCCAACCCCTATTTTAGAAGAATAGTCTCAGAAATTGGCTTCGAGAAAGCGTTTGTAGAATATGAGCAGCCACTCCGTAAGCATGGAAAATCGCGTCTAAGTCTATTTGACCTGGTTGACTATGCAATTTTAGGGGTGGTTAGCTGTAGTACAGCTCCGCTAAGAGTGATGACGATTTCTGGACTAGGAATATCAGCCATTTGTTTTTTTGCGGGCCTCGTTTATTTTTTCTTAAAATTAATTTACTGGGGTTCATTCGGACTAGGTTCAGCACCTTTGATCATTGGCATGTTTTTTTTGGGTGCAGTGCAAATATTCTGCCTTGGGCTAATTGGAGAATATGTTGGCTTAATATTTGATCATGCTCGCAATCGACCTCTTGTCATTGAAAAAGAGAGGGTAAATTTTTAAGTGAAGTATTTAGCAGCCTTAAATCTTCCTACTCCAGTCTTTCTGGAGAAATACTTAAGCTATTTATTTCCCGTAGTAGTTTTCGTTTTTGCATTTTATTTGCAATACTTAGTTGCTTTTTTTGGCTTAGATCTTCATCACGATTTATTTATGTTTGACGCGGCTAGAAACTTCTATTCTGGTCAAATTCCCTACAAAGACTTTTTCTATCAATACAACCTAGGTACCTTATTTTTGCACGGTGCAGCATTAAGTATATTGGGATTAAAAATAGTTTCACTAAAAAAAATTACAGTTCTATCTTATGCATTAATCGCACTTTTAATTTACTTATCTTGTGCGCTTGAGGGGTATAGGCGCTCAGGATTTCTACTGAGCATTCTTTGGACGTTGCTTAGTCCATTCTATATGCTGGCTATGAATGGGTATCATCCATGGTCGACGGTCTATATGATGGTTGGATGCATGGCAGGTTTATTTTTCTTGCAGTTGGCAAGTCGAAAAACCCCACTTGTGTATAGTCTAATTGCAGGAGTTTTTTTTAGTTTAAGTTTTTGGTTTAAACAGGTGGCGGCGTATCAGATTATCGCCGTTGCGATTTGGCTGGTTGTTAATATTTGGCTCTCCATGGGAGATAGGATTTTTCAGCGTAAGTATATTAAGATTTTTTTAGGATATGCTGCTGGAGGGGTACTGACATCAATCCCATTCTTTAGTTACTTATATGCAGAATCTGCAATCTTAGATTGGTGGACTGACGCATTTGCGTTTAATAAATATTTTTCAGCAGATAGTCAAAATGCGTCTGGTATTGAGTCGTTCTTAAAAATACTTTTTCCTATATCGCGGGATATGGGTTATCAGTCTTTTTTTTGGGCCCTTAACCCCCTAGTACTGTGTGTTGGCGCCTTTCAAGTTTATTTTTTTCGAGGAACTTCTTTTGGCCTATCTCAATCACAAAAAAAAACGCTTGCATTATTTGTATTGGCTGGGTTTGCTGGGTGGTTTGAGTATTACCCTCTTCCCCACCCATTTCATACTCAAATATTTATGGCGCCAACATTTGTTGTGATTGGAATGTTACTAGGCAAGCATCCAGTAAACTTTAGGGAAATAAAAGGATATTTTTTAATTTTTTTAGCTATCTATATATTTATTGTCTCTGTAAGTTATGAGGGTATTCGCCATATTAAGGGATTGAATCAAAAAAGATTTTTATACAATAATGATTCAATTTCAGTAAATTTCAATTCACCCTTTGATGGATTAAATATTGTTGGTGGTACTGAGAAACTGACAAATTTTTATCAACATCTTGTCGAGCTAAAAACTTCAAGTAAAGACGGAGAGTTCATACCACTTTCAGTTGATCCTATACGAGGGTTACTCCCTGGCGAAGTAGCTCGTCCCAGTGAATTTAAGATGGGTGTGGACTGGACATGGCCCAATGAATTAATTGAGCCTGGTTTTTCTGAAAAAATTAATAGCAAGATTAAGTTACATCAGCAGCCAATATATGCTGATTCATTGATTTATATACCAGGCTATAAGCCTATTGCGGTATTAGAAATGGCGGCACCAATTTCTTGGACCCATACCCTTTACAAGCCACATGAGGAAGATTCAAAACTTCTTGTGGAAGTTAAAAATAAAAACGAAATTCTTTATGTAACTTATGAAGGATTTAATGTCAGAACAAGAAACATTCTTTTTGGCTGGAATTTTGTCGATAAACGATTTAATTTCATTCCATTTGATGGCTTATCTGAGTTAGAGATTAAAGATATAAGAAATATTCATATGAGCGTAATTGAAGAGCGAGACTTTCCTCCTTACTTATCTGCTTTGCAGATGGGAAGCCTAAAGAAGGTTGGAAAATACTACGGCGGAGAGCTTTCAGAATTATTTAGATTAGATGATCACGGAGGTGGAGTCCTACGTCAAAATATTAATATAGAAGACAAAAAAAATCTTGCCTTTTTTATGCTCTCCACTGGAAAATTCTTTAAAAGTCAAAATCGCCCAATTTATTTAACAACCTTGGCTTATGAAAATTTAGATCGGCCAATGCTAGTTAGTTTATCAATGGACAGCCCCAATGCAAATATTTTATGGAGTAGCAAAATAGGTATCGCTAGTACTAATGGTGCGATTTATAAAGATAAGCATACTCAGGTTTATTTGGCAGTAAAACACCTCTTAAATGAACATGAATATAAATTTATCATTGTCCAGGTTGAGCTACAAAATGGACAAATGAAAAATTATTTTTACTCGTTCTTAGATGATCAAAAATAATTTGTATTCTAAAATTCTTATGATTTTATTAAGCCAAAAATTAAGATTTTTATTGGCAGGCAGTTGGAATACTGCATTTGGTTACGCATGTGCTGTTGGGCTATATTATCATTTCAGTGAATATTTTGGTGTTATTGGTATTGGTATATTATCAAACATTATGTCTATAACAATGTCATTTGTGACATATAAAGTATTTGTTTTTAAGACTCGAGGGGGCTGGGCAAAAGAATACTTAAGGACTTATTTGGTTTATGGCATAAGCAGTCTAATAGGGATTTTAATTCTATACATCGGGGTTGAATGCTTGAGATTCCCTTTCTGGCTTGTTCAAGGTGTAGCTGTCATTTTTATCCCAATAGCAGAGCCTTGGCGTAACGGTATTATAGAAAAGTTTAATGACACTTATCAGCTACGATTTCTAAGAGCGTATAACTTTGGTAATT
>Ga0118677_10012099_pt1 | contig 12752 bp, 9 predicted proteins | sample AliMusrvi5mmetaG_FD_86154 | JGI IMG/M metagenome (GOLD analysis project Ga0118677, IMG submission 86154)
CTATGGCGACGATCCGGTCAAGCAACGCGATTGTGCTACCCGGCGATGATGCGCGGGAGGTATCGCATGCGCCTTTCTCCACAACGGAGGAACCTGCGCCGCAGCCCGCGCCCAAGAAAACTCCGGTGGTTGGCGTGCCGTCCAAAGATAAACCGGGCCAATTGCAGTTTGATGATGACGTGTTCAGCCCCCCGTCGTCACGTCGTCCTTATAAGCTGCCGCCTCTCGACTTGCTCAATTTGACGCCGAAGAAACCCGATGTCTCCAAGGACGATACACGGGAGAAAATCACTATATTGGAGGAAACGCTGCGCAGCTTCGGCATTGATGCCAAAGTGGTGGGGGTGGAACGCGGGCCGCGCGTGACGCGCTTTGAGGTGGTGCCCCCGCCGGGCATTCGCATCAACCGCATCACCAATCTGGCAGATAATATCACCCTCTCGTTGGCGGCGCTGGATGTGCGCGTGGAGGCGCCGGTGCCTGGTAAAGGCGTGGTGGGGATCGAGGTGCCAAACAAGGAATCGGTGATCGTCGACTTGCGCGAGATCATCGAGTCGGAAGTGAGTAAAAAGAACAAATCACCGCTCATGTTCGCGCTGGGCTGCGACATCGCCGGGCATCCACGCGTGGCAGACCTGTCGCGCATGCCGCACTTGCTCATCGCCGGCGCCACCAATTCGGGGAAATCGGTGTGCATCAACAGTCTCATCTGCAGCATTCTCATGCGCGCAACCCCGGAACAGGTAAAATTTTTACTCGTTGACCCCAAGCGCGTGGAGCTGAGCCTCTTTCAAGCCATCCCGCATCTCATCGCGCCGGTAGCTTACGATGCGAAACATGCCGCCGGACTGCTGCGCTGGGCTATCCGTGAAATGGAACAGCGCTATCAAATATTCGCCGAAAAAGGCGTGCGCAATATCGCCGGTTGCAACGAGCAGGGGCGCATGGAAGGCCTGGAAGATCTGCCCTACATCGTCATCATCATTGACGAGTTGGCCGACTTGATGATGCAAGCGGCGGCGGAGTTCGAAGCCTCCATCTGCCGCATCGCACAACTCGCGCGAGCTACCGGCATTCACCTGGTGGTAGCCACCCAGCGCCCGTCGGTGAATGTCATCACCGGCACCATTAAAGCGAACATCCCGTCGCGCATTTCTTTCTCCGTAGCCTCGCAGGTGGACTCGCGTACCGTGCTGGATATGAACGGCGCCGAGCGCCTGGTGGGCCAGGGGGATATGCTATTTCTCCCGGTGGAAGCCAGCAAGCCGACGCGCATCCAGGGCGCCTATGTCACCGAGGTGGAGATCAACCGCGTGGTGAACCACGTGCGCGAGCAAGGCAAGCCGCATTTCACCGATGAAATTGTCGCCATCGAGGAAGAGGCGATGAAGAGTGAGAGCGATATTAACAGTGATCAGTCCCGTGAGCCGGAGGACGAATTCTTCGAAAAAGCGCTGGAGTATATTCGCACCACGAAATACGCCTCAACCTCCATACTGCAGCGTAAATTTCATATCGGCTATACGCGCGCCGCGCGCATCATGGATGTTTTCGAAGAACGCGGTTTTGTCGGTCCCGGCCAGGGCAGCAAGCCGCGCGAAGTGATTTTCGCCCCCTCCTCTTCTGTCACCGGCAATCCCGTTGAGCGCGTGGCCGGCAACGTTGAAGATGCGTTATTGGATGAGGAAATCTGAAACAGAATTCATTCACTACAAAGACGCGAAGACATAAAGAAAGTTAAAAAATCTCTTTGTGCCTTCGAGTCTTTGTGGTGAATGCATCTTACATTCTGCATATTGAATCATGTTCAGGCTTCAAACAATGTCCCGGGATTGAGCATCATTTGCGGGTCGAACAGGCGCTTCAACGCGCGCATTTGCGCGATGCCTTCTTCGCCGTACATCAGGCGCAGGAAGGGGATCTTCAGTTTTCCGATACCATGTTCGGCGGAGATGGCGCCGCCATGGGCGAGAATTTGTTCCGCCCAACTGAGGTAAAGCGCTTTGCCGCGCGCATAATCCGCCAGCGTTTCCGGCAGGATATTCACATGCACATGGTTGTTGCCGATATGGCCGAAAATGACGGATTGCAGCCCGGCCTGGCGCAGTCCGTCGTGGTACATGGCCATCATCGCTTCCAGTTCGCTATCCGGCGCCGACATATCCGTGCCCAGTTTCGTTAACGCCGGGATGCGCCGTTGTCGTTCCCCGATAAGGTGATTCACCGCTTCCGGCGGAGCATGGCGAAAGGCCTTCAGTGGTTCCAACTCACGCGGCGTCGTCGCGCACCAGGTATCATCCTCATTGCCCCCAAGCGCCACAATCATATCGAGCACTTGCAACATCGTCTCTTCCAGCGCATCCTCGCTATCGCCATGAAATTCGGTATAGACGGCGGTATGGAAATGTGGGCGTAACGCGGGAATCTTTTCAAAACTGGCAATTTCCTCGCGCAGGCGCCGCAGCAGTTCCAGTACATCCGCGTTAAAATACTCTATCGCCACCGGTCTGCTGGTCAGCTTTTCGAATCCACTCGCCGCTTCGCCGCGCAACGCGCGTACGAAGCGCAGGGCAGCCGCTTCATCAGGCAAAAAAGCCGTCACCCCCAGCACCGCCGTCGGCGCGGGGATGAGGCGCAATTCAATGTTACTAATAATGCCGAGTGTGCCTTCCATGCCGATGAACAGGTCGAGGAGATCCAGGTCGTCCGTCAGATAATAGCCTGCCGCACTTTTAATCGGCGGCTGGGAATAGCCAGGAAGCGTACCGGAAATCGTCCGCCCGCCTTCCGTGGTCAGCAAGAAGGTGCGCCCGCGCGCGAATTGTGTCCCGCGCGTGAGCGCAAGGATATCGCCATCGCTCAATACCACGCGTAGCGCCCGCACCCAGTGCCGCGTGGGGCCATAGCAGAAGGACATCGCCCCGGAGGAATTACAGGAAACCATGCCGCCAATGGAAGCGGAGGTTTCGGTGGGATCGGGAGGAAAAAACAAGCCTTCCGCTTTGACCAATGGGCTGATCTCCTGCAGCAACGCACCGGGCTGCACGGTAAGTGCGCCGCCTTCCGCGTTCCGGCGCACCAGCCCGATAGCGCGCATGCGCTGCAGGTTGAGCAAATGCCCGCCATGCGGCACCGCCCCCGCGACGATGCCCGTACGCGCACCCTGTGTGGTAAGACTACCCCCACCCGCGCGCACAGCGTTCACTACTTCGATGATTTCGCTTTCCGATTGCGGAAAGGAAATCGATTCCGCCTCGCCGGCGCTACGTGATTCGTCACGCAGATAATCATCATATTCGCTGCTCCACGGCAAGATCAGGTTGGTACTCATCGGTTGCTTTTCCTTCAGGCTCGTTGAGAAATCGTCATCAGCCTGTTGGAATGTAACATTGCCCCATGTGACTCGTCAATAGTGAGACAACCTGCTATCTTTGCACTTGGCTATACCGATACAGACCGATCAATCCGATTTGTCCGATTTGCCCGACACGTCTGACATGTCTGACTTCATCCACTTCAGAGCGACCGCGACTCACTTCAACATCTCCTTCGCCGCGCGCAGTTGTCGCCAGATAAGCAGAGCAAGGATGCCCATTGCGGCAAGCATTACTGCCCAGAGGAGGATCTGGGAGACTGCACTCCAGGGAGAACGTGGCGGAGTAGATGCCTGTATGGTGAGCACCAGTTTACCGATACTGGCGAAGGTGATGCCTTCCGCTTGCCGCAGGCGGTCAATATATTTATTCAGGTCGTAACACGGCGTCTCGGCATTCGGATTGCCGACGTAGAGCCGGTATGCGCCACTCGGTGCGGGAGGAAAGGCAAGAGTAGAGACGCGGTATGCCGCAGTGGCGCCCAGCACGTGCAATGGTTGATCATTGCCGTTGTCGATCATCACGCGCAAGTAGCGATATTTCGCCATGCCAAGTTCCAGCGTAATAGCGCCAGGGGTGTTGCCTTCCGCGAAGCGGGTGAGCACGTCCTCACTCACCGTCTGCCACGGCTCCTCGACCACGCGCGTTTGCGTGCCCCCATCCTCCAATGGCACTTGCTCGGTGCGCAGTGCGGCATTGCGCCCGGAGATGGTGACACTGCGGAAGAAATGTTTATCACCGAAAGACAACATGAGAGCGCAAAGTGGCAGATTGCGAAACCCGAAGTCGAGCGTTACCTCAGTGTCTTTTCCATGCTGTGCAACGACAAAGCCGCCCGGGATCGGCTCCAGAGTCTCCGTCTGCGGAAGCCCAGAGACGTTCCTCCAAGCTGTCACCGCTTCGATCGCGATGTTCTCGCTCTCCCCGGGACCGTTCAGGACGGTGATGCGAAGGTAACGCTGGTCATTGTCCGGGAAAGTGACAGTGCTTCTGTCAAAGGCGCGTCGATGCTCATCGCTAACGCGTACCAGCCGTCCGTAGCGATCAACAAGCTGCCACTGTTCACCGTCATCGCTCGCCTCGATGCGTACCGCGCGGCGGAAATTCTCACCGCCGGTGTCGATCTCCAAAGAATTCTTCAGCACGCGCCGATGAAAATCCACCGTCACGCTGCTCTGCTTTCCGGGCATTGATTCACGATTGAACAGTTGGAGTTGCAACGGCTCCCGGCGGTTATCCTGTTGCGAGGTTGTGATGACATAGGGTATCTCCACCCTATCGACCGTCGTCACGCGGACATCGCTCAAGTCCTGTTGACTGGCCGCATCGAATACCTGGGGCGGGATGGTGCAAGTCACCAATCCACGTGCCGGCGATCCTTTCATGATGATAGGCGCCGACATGCGCCATTGCGACACATTGATTGCCATGGCGCCTTGTAGCGCACAGCAACTTGCGAAGAGCAGCAGAATGTTGCGTAAAATGGATTTGTTCATGGGAGCTGATCCTCCTGTACTGATTCCGTTGTTTGCAGGCGCTTCTCGATGCGGTGGTAAAGGTACGATGCGCCGATGAGCAACAAGCCGATGACGAAGCAGGAGATAATACGGTAGATTTGTTCCAGGGTAGCAAGGTCAACGATGAGCAGTTTGAGCACGGTGATGCCGAAGCAACACAGCGCGGTGATGCGCATGCCGCGTGAGCGTCGTGCAAAGCCTGCTGCCAGCAGTGCCAGCGCGAACACCCCCCAGGTGAGCGACAACATCAACTGCGCCATCCATTCCGCGTGCGCGCCATGCAACGCCTGCAGGCTTCCCCATTGATACCCCTCCAGGCTGAGAAAGAGCAGTGCGCTGCCTTCGGCGGCAGCAAACAGCACCTGCTGGAGTTCCGCGTTTCCGTTTCGCCGATACGCGAGCCACCAGGAGAAAAAGAGTGCCAGTACCACCAATGCGCATCCCCCGAAGCGGGGATTCAGGTAAAGTACCGGAAAAGAGACATTCTGTTGGTAAGACATCAACAACAGGATGATGGCGATGATCAGTGGAAAAATGCCGACGATCTGTACTGCCAGGTTGCGGATGCGCAGTCCGGAAAGTACCAGCACCAGCCCGCCCACTGCCCAGAGCACGGACGAGATTACATGCGCCAGTGCCAGTAGCTGCGCGGCTTCGAGCCATTGCCACATTTCCGCCTGCAGGAAAAAGATCGCCAGTGACCAGGCGTCCACCGCGCTAATAAGCTTCAGCGTCTCATCTTCGTCGGAGGCTTCTTTACGCCAGAGATGCTGTATAACGGTGTAGCCGGCAATGATGAGCGGCAACAGCATGGCCCCGAAGAAGCGCCAGTTCAGCAGTGGGATAAAATGCCCTGTATGCAACGGCCAGCAATCAGTGAAGAACTTGATGATTGCCAGCAACAGTATAACAATCGCGCCGACGCGCACGGGGTAATAGCGGAAGCGATAGCCAAGGTAACACAGCGCTGGGCCGATAATCGCCCAGGCAAGTGCGACGTTATAAGTCGACAACATCAAAGGCACCGCGATGGTGAGGAAAGCCACCGACATGGTGATAAAACCGAACAACGGAGCGGCATCACGAGGCCACTTGTGCCGGGTAATTGAGCCTAAAGCCAGTGACGTGGCGCTCATCCCCAGCGCGATGAACCCCACCGCCGGTCGATGATGCGGCGCCAGGAGATAGTAGAGCGTACCATAAGCCACTCCGCCATTGAGCAGCGCCAGCACAAAACGCTCGATAGTGATGGATTCGCCATGGTAGAGATGGTATACGAAAGGCAGCGCGAGAAATACCAGGTAGAGCAGGCACAACCAGATGACCGAGGGGATGAGCTGTGTCTCGGAATAAAAGCCATGCATCCACCCGGCCACAAGCAACCAGGAGCCCAAAAAGGCAAGCAGGTCCAGCGCGCGCCAGCGTTTGAAGAAGGCGACTCCCAACACGCCCAGATCCAGTAGCAACAAGTAGGCGAACAGGACATCGCGCGCATTTTCCCCCGTAGATATCAGTGCCGGAGTGAGCAATCCGCCCAGCACCGCCAGCGCGCCTAACGAGAACGCGTCATGCAGCACCGCCAGCGTCATGCCCGCGGCGGTGAACAGCACCATGAAGAGGAATGCCGCCGGAGCGGGCAAAAAGTGGTAAAGGGCGAAGGCGGCATAGAGCACCGCGTAACAAATGGCCAGCCCACCTCCCATCAAACCTTCACCGAGCGCACGCCAGGTGCGGCGCACCGCCATATCGCCGGCAATGAGCAGCGCAAGCCCGAAAAGCAGGCCCAGCACAATGCGCCCTGTTGGCCCGATCCAGTTATTTTCAATGGCATATTTGACGAAAAAGGTGACGCTGAGGAAGAGTGCCAGCACGCCCCCCCAGGTGATCCAGCGTTTCCCCAGGTTTTCCTCAATCTCCCCCGGTTCATGCTGCGAAGGCAAAGCTGGACGTGCTTCTGCTATTAGTGGCGCCGGCAGCGTATCGGCAGGCGCCGGCGCCACCCATGTCTTAACCGGCGCCGGCGCTGCCACCGTCGGCGTGGGCGTGGGCGCTTCCGTTGCGCGAACACCTCTATCAAGCATCCGCACGCGTGCCGTTAATTGCGCCAATTGCTCCTGTTGCAGCGCCAACATGGCCTGTTGTTCACGCAACTTCCGCTCATTCGCGTTTGCCATAACCAGCGCAACAATCGCGATGATAATTGGCCCGAGCAGCAAAACAATCGCCATCAACCAGAGCAGTGTTATAATACCCGATTCCATAGCTTCTCCTCCTTATCAGCGTAGTTCACATCCAAAGACACAGAAAAGCTGTGGATCCTTACGATAGTGATAGAATATTGTAGAATAACATTCGCGTAACCTGAACTTCAGTGCGTCTTTGCATCTGTACGGTTCAAAATCGATTTTGCGAAAGCCTTCGCGGGGAAGAGGATCGTGGTGAGGATGGGGGTTATTCGTGCATTTCGTAGTTAATAAATCCTGAAACCGGGCATGGTGAGGAAATATATAATCAGCAAAGCGGGTATACTGAGAGTATGCGCCTCAACTATTTGTTTTTCGTCGTAAGCTGGAACCTCATGCTGGCCGTCATACCCGTCATACTCGCCTATTTGATCTGTTGGATGGTAACTCGGCCAAATAAGCGACGTCCGTGGGCGACGCGGCTCTGTATCGCACTACTGGCAGCTGCCTGGCTGGCATTTCTGCCGAATACCTGTTATTTACTGAGTGAATGGCGACATTTTTTGCCCACCGGCACCTTCATCGAACTCTATTTGGATTGGAAAGAGGCAGGCAGCAAAGAAGCGATTCTCAAATTATTTGCGCATGTGCTATTCTATTATTGCTATAGCACCTTCGGCATACTCACCTTCACAGCCGCCATTAGACCTCTGGCGCGCATGGCGAAAAGCAGGCATTATCCCACAGAACTGCTGGCAGTACCGTTATTTTTCCTCGTCTCCACCGGGGTATTTCTCGGACTCATGAAGCGCTTGAATAGCTGGGATCTGGTGACAAATCCTCACGTGGTATGGGGAAAAATCGTCGTCCTGCTGCACAGGCCGTGGGATCTGGGCTTCATCGCCGCCTTCGCGGTCATTCTCTGGTTGGTCTACCTGATCACCGATATCTGGATAGATGGTTTCATGCTGCACTGGAAGAAAGAAAGAGTGAAGAGTAAAGGGTGAAGGGTGAAAAAAATAAAGATCAAACACGATTGGTAATGCGGCGTTTCCCTTTCATCCTTCATCCTTCATCCTTCTGCCTTTCCAAGGTGTTCAGCAGCAGATTGCAATGTAAGATAGGCATTTTCGTAGTAGACAAGAGACAGGCCTTCTGCCAGGGTCACCCAGCGATATGCGACGTGCTCCCAGGAGATATTCACTTCTTCCGTCTCGGTGCGGGCAAGAAAATATACCACTTCCTTGCTGATCGTTGCGCGCCCACGGCGATAATAATAATGCACAACATGCCGGAAATCCGGATCAAATTTTATCTGCAGGCCGGCTTCTTCGGCGATCTCGCGGCGCGCGGCCATCTCCTCGGTTTCGCCTTCGTCCATTTTCCCTTTGGCAAATCCCCATGGCTTGCTAGGCGCTGCCTGCAGCAACAAAAAAAGAATATTCCCATCCTCGGTGACCCGGTAGATCACCGCGCCGGCTGATTTTTCAGTTTTCATACTGATGCTGTCTCCTGCACACGCCCCACCGGGCCGTGTGCCTTACGGCTGATAGTATAACATAATGCGATAAAGACGTAACTAGCCTGCATTATTCATCACTATTTCGAATAATGCCCAGCTAACCCGGCAGTCCTGATGTTTCATAAAAATCCGGGCTATGGGAATTGTGAGAATGATGAAACACATCCCTCCCATTCTTCCCATAATTCCCATTCCTCCCATCTCGAATCCTGCATCCCACATCTTCAGCCTCTGGTGTATAATACCCGCATGCGCATATATTCACTACTGCTCATCCTTGCTGTGGCCGGAGCCGCGCATGCCTGGCAGTGTTTTCCTTCTGCCGACGCGCTGGTGTATGCGCCGGACGGGCAGAGCGGCGTGGCCAGGCGAGTGCAAGAGATTGTCCACGCGGAACTACCGCGGCTCGCACACGCGGTGGGGAATGCGCATAGCCTTGCTCCGATGTGTATCTACATCTACCTGGACCGTGGCGCCTTCCGCCGGGATACGCAGAGCACCGATCTGGTGGGCGGCATCACCCGCTATCCCAGCGGAAAAATCTTCATTGACGCAAATACGCCGACCTGGGATTTCTCGCATGTGATCACACATGAGATGGTACATAATTTGCTCAATCAACGTCTGGGGAAACAGGTATCCTCCTTGCCGGTGTGGGTAAATGAAGGTCTGGCGGAGTCGCTTTCTTCACCCTTCCCTTTTCGCATAACACGCTGGGGCACCGTCCCCTTTCTCGCCACGCCATCCTTGCCGTTGCCGAAACTCGCTGCCGCCTTTCAGGGTGCTGATGCCTTATACAGTACAATCGCTTACCTGCAGAGCGGCGCGATGGTGAACTGGCTGGAAACCAAACATCCCGGCGCGTTACGGAGGGCCTTAGGCGGCATGGTAAAAGGACGACCATTCGCCGGGGAACTGGCGCATGCCTGCGGACTCACGCCGGCTTCCTGGTATAATCATTGGCGCGCCGATGATCGCCGCGCCGAACAACACGGTCGGTATATCCTGTATACTTTACTCGGTTTGTGGTTGCTGAAGATCGTTGTCGCGTGGATTCGCCGGCGTATGAGCAGAAGTACCTAATCGGTGAAATTCTCAGCGTTTAGTATGGAATTTTTTTCAAATAAAGAAACGGTTATCCATAGAATCGAGGAGAATTTCACCGAGTAGGTACCAACAAGACCTGATCAGCCTTGGATATTACACCCTTCGTACTGTTGATTGGTCTATTGGTTCCGGCTTGGCCGGTTTAGGAGTGATATTAAGTAATAAGGTAAGCACACGATTAATGCGGTAAGCTACATGAAAAAAATCATGCTCGTGCTCGTGCGCGAAAAGACATAATGAATTATCATTCGATTACGAGCACGACTGTTTATCCCCGGAAGAACAGTTATGCTTCAACCTGCAAATAGTGCATCTATTTGAGTTTCTCGTTCTTCCCCTGAGAAGTTGCTGAGAGGATAATCTGCTACTATTGCTGTATCATATACCACAAAGGAGTCTTAAATGCGCACGGTCATCACATTATTCGCGGTATTGGCCATTTGTTTGCTGCAGGCATCTGTTGCGCTGGCACATCCGCCCAGCGATATTGAGATGTCATTGGACAACAAGACACATGTGCTCACTGTAACCGCGTTGCACCAGGTGCACGATTACAAATCGCACTACATCAACCAGATGACGGTCTGGCTGGACAAAGACCAGGTCATCACGCAGAAATTCAGCTCACAGACCGATAATACCAAACAATTTGCGCAGTATATCATCCTCGATGCGAAACCGGGCAGCGTCATTAAAGTCATCGCCACCTGCAACCGCGGGGGGACGTTGGAGAAGACCTATAAGGTGAAATGATCCAGGATTCAGGATTGAAGATTTAAGATGCAATATGCAGAATGGCATCGATTTGTATGAGAAGGACTATTTGACAATAGCTGTTTGGAACCAGGCGGAAGCCGGCTGGTAAAGCAAATGCAGGTTGCCTAACCAGCCGAGTTTCCGCACTGTTTCAAATAGCAGGTGGTGAATCTCACCTGCTCGTATCTCACAGCGGTGTTTACGACTCCAAAGGCAAGCACAACGACATCCTGAATCCTAAATCCATTTCAAGCAGAAAGAAGCTCACGCATCCATATACTGCTCCGCCGGTTCTAGAATCGCCGCGGCGAGGATCTTTTCGGCGACATGTTCGGCGCTGTCTACAGGGATGGGCGTGGCGCGCTGTTCGCGATGCATATCGCGATGCATGGTGCGATTACCCAGCGAGTGTTTTGAGAAATCGGTGGCGGTCATGCGCGGAAAGATTGAAATAACGCGGATATTCTCCCCCGCCAATTCACCGCGTGCCGTGTCGGAAAGCAGATTCAATGCCGCCTTGGTGGCGGCGTATGCGCCCAGGCCTGGGAGACACATTTTCGATACCATAGAGCTGACATTTAATATCAGTCCGCCTCCATGAGCGCGCATTACCGGAATGGCGGCCTGCATGGCAAGCAAAGGCGCATACACATTCAACTCGACGATATGGCGAAAATCGGCAACATTCACCTCGGCAACAGTGCCGGCAGCGGCCTGGCCGGCGTTGTTGATCAAAATATCGAGATGTCCGAAATGAGCGACGGTTTCGGCAATCGCGCGTGTAATTTGCTCCGGGTCAAACAGATCCGCCGGAATGGCCAGTGCCTCGCCCCCCTGCGCGCGTAGCTCTTCAACCAATCCTGCCAGCAACACGCCGGAACGCGCGACCAGTGCCAGTCGTGCGCCCGCGCGGGAAAATACCTGCGCCGTAGCCAACCCGATACCCATCGAGGCGCCGGTGATGAGTACGACTTTCCCTGAAATATCCATAATGTATTTTGATTTCGTGAGAATGGCTTGAAAACCTTTTTTGTTTTGGCCGTGGGATCCGTCCGATCTGTCCGATCTGTCCGACTTGTCTGATTATTAGGCGCGCGAGGACTTGATGAGATATTAGGCTTTACCTGCAATACCGGCTAAGTTTATTTCCTTGCGAAGACCTTTCAATAATATTTATCGCGTTGCAGGACTTCTTGCACGCATGACGAAAGTATCTAATAACCGCCGCTTTTTGCGGCATCTCTCGACTGATTTCTTCGGAGGTTACGGATATGGCAACCGTGCTCTCCCAGGTGCAGGGGCCGGCCATTGCGACATCGATGATCGGCAGCCTCTATGGGGCAATCCGCGCCTGGGATGATTCCATCACACTGACAGACCTCTTCGGCTACTCCGGCCATGCGTTCATTTTAAATATCGAACGCACTTTGTGCCCCAGCGGGCCCACCGCATGGGATTGGGGCGCTATCCTTTTTCCGCTGCGTCAGATGTACACCCTGCGGCGTCTCTGCGCCACCTGCGATATGCGCAGCGCCGAGGAGGCGCGCGAGCTGATCTGGCAGCGTACGGTGGAAGGCATCGAAGCGGGACATCCGGCCGTGCTCTGGGATATTATCTATCCGGAATTCTATCTGGCGTATGGCTACGATCTCGAACGCGGAGAATACCTGGTACAAGGTCCCGCTGCGGAACGCGTATCCGGACGTGTTTCCTGGGAACGGTTGGGTCTCCATACCGGCAAAGTCTGGGCACTCTTCCCCGGCCCACATGAAAAGTCGAATCGGGAAGCCGCACGCGATCTGGCGCTGCGCGGCGCCATTGCCTGGCATCGCTGGCCCAATGAGCTCACTTCGGAATGGACCTTTGGCGGCGATGCCTGGAACATCTGGATCGCGGCGATGAACGAAGAAGAGCTGGCGCACGATACCGACGCGCTCTCATATAATCATTTTGTGTATGCCGAGTGCCGCCGTCACGCCGCAGACTTTCTCGCCGCGCAAGGCTCGGAATTCGCTGAAGCGGCTGAGGCCTACCGCCGGGTTGCCGATGCACTCGCCTCACTATGCGCCGCATGGCCATTCCCTTCGCCGGTACCCGCAGTCGCTTTACGCCGAGAGTTGGCGCAGCAGTTAGCCCTCGCGCGCGACGCGGAAAACGATGGGGTACGCGCCTTACAAGCTGTTATGAGTCGCATGAAAACCGCGGTGCCCTAAATTACGAAATAGAATTGTATTTGAACCACAGAGACACAGCGGCACAGAGAGGTAAATGCATGTGTGTCATGCATAAATAG
>Ga0118677_10010145_pt2 | contig 12749 bp, 11 predicted proteins | sample AliMusrvi5mmetaG_FD_86154 | JGI IMG/M metagenome (GOLD analysis project Ga0118677, IMG submission 86154)
CTGCGGCCGCGCGTTCGATCAGCGTCAAGGCGCTGCACACGGTCATCGAGGCGCGCCTGCGCGAAACGCTCGGTTTGGTGCGCGACCAGGTCGGCCCCGAGTTGCGGCATGCGGGCGCGGGGCTGGTCTTCACCGGCGGCGGCGCCTACCTGCCGCAGCTCGACGAACTGGCAGCGCGCGTCTTCGGTATGCGCGCGCAGATCGGCGAGCCGTTGCCACAATACATCGAGAATCTGCGCGACGACCGCCTCCGGCCGGCAGCCCTGGCGACCGTGTCGGGGCTGCTGATCCGCAACGCGCAGATGCGCGACGCGGACACCGCATCGGGGCCGATGATTTCGCTGGTCGACAAACTCAAGAAGGGCTTCGGGCGATGAGCAACGGGGTGTCGGGTCTGATCTTGGTGGGTGTCGGCGGCGGTGGATGCCGCATGGCCGCTGCCGCGCGCCGCATGTACGGCGAGGGGATGGAAGTGCTCGTGTTCGACACGGACGAGGTTGCCATCCGCGCGCTCGCCGGACTGCGCGGCCACCTGTTCGGCGCCACGCGCCTCAACCGGCAGGGTGCCGGCGGCGTGCATTCCAACGGCCGGCTGGCGGCGCAGGACGACCTGTCGCACATCCTCTCCCAGCTCAAGGACGCGCGCATCGTCGTGCTGGTCGCCTGCCTCGGCGGCGGAACCGGCGGTGGCGCCGTGCCCGTGATTCTGCAGGCGTTGCGCGCCGAGGGGAAGACCGTCCTTTGCTTCGCGACGCTGCCATTTGCCTTTGAGGGCCCGGAGCGGCGGCAGATCGCGGAGCGCGACCGGCCGTTTCTGGAACAGGGCGCAGACACGCTGGTGTTGGCGCCGCTGGACGAGCTGTACGACGGACTCGAACAGGCCGCACTGCCGGAGGCCATCCGTCGGGCGGACGCCACCTTGGCTAGCGGGCTCTGCCTGCTCTGGCGTCTGCTGCTGACGCCCGGCTACATCGGGTTTGATCCCGCGCACCTGCAGCAGCTTCTGTCTAGCGCGGGCACGGCGCGCTTCGGTTCCTCCTCCGCCGCCGGCGCGGACCGCGCTGCGGAGGCCGTCGTCGGGCTGGGGCGCGCGGCGTTGCTGCGGCGAGGCGAGGCGCTGGCCGGCGCGCGCGCGTTGGCGCTCGGGATCCTGGCCGGCCCGGATTTGCGGCTGGCGGAGGTTGGCGAGATCATGGATCGCCTGCGCGCCGTCTGCCGCAAAGATGTCCACCTCGAAATGGGTGTGGCCATGGATCCGGCGTTCGAGGGGCGGATCGAACTGGTCGCCCTGGCGTTCGAGCAGTGGGTGCCGTCCGACCGCCGCCTTGCGGCCGTGGCCGGCGAACAGGGCAGCGATCTGCTCGGCCGCGCGGAGGGGAAGAGCGACGGCAAGTTGCGGGTCGGCCGCGGTAAGTTCGGCGACGCAGGCGTTGAGAAGACCGTCATCAAAGGCGAGGATCTCGACATCCCGACCTACCAGCGCCAGCATATCCGGTTGGATCGATGAGGGGGCGTGGATTTGGATGAGGGATTCGGGATGCGGGAATCAGAATGGCGGAACAGGAACAGAGGCGTGCGAACGATCCCTCTTAATTTTGCACGCCACACCCCCTGCAGATGGCAGATATCCTGCATCCTGAATCTTGCATCCCGTCCTGCATCTTACAACCTGCACCTTGACTTCGTTCCAAGGAGAACTACATGACCGATAAAGACATCCTGTCGCTTCTGGAGGAGACGGGCGCGCTGTTGAGCGGGCATTACGAGCTGCGTTCCAAGCTGCACAGCGACCGTTTTTTTCAGTGCGCCAACGTGCTGCGCTACCCCCGCGCGGCGGAGAAACTTTGTGGGGAGTTGGTCCGGCGCATGCGGCCGGCGCTGGGCGCGGCGCGGATTGACGGCGTGATTGCGCCGGCGCTGGGCGGGCTGATTGTTGGACACGAGGTGGCGCGCGCCCTGGACGTGCGCTCGATCTTCGCGGAGAAGCAGGACGGCCTGCTCGCGATGCGGCGCTTCACGATCCAGCCGGGCGAGCGCTACGTGGTGGCGGAGGACGTGATCACGCGCGGTGGCCGTGTGCAGGAGACGATTGACATTGTCCGTGCCGCGGGCGCGGAAGTCGTGGCCGTGGCGGTGCTGGTGGACCGCAGTGCGGGCATGGCAAAGTTCGACTACCCGACCTTCAGCCTGCTGCAGATGTCGCCGCAGGTCTGGGCGCCGGACGCCTGCCCGCTCTGTAAGCAGGGGCTGAAGTACGCGCACCCGGGCTCCTGACGGTTTTCCTTCGTGTTGCGTGCGCTGGAAAAGAAAACGGCGGCCGGATTTCCGGCCGCCGTTTGGCTGAGTGCCGTCCGTGGCGGGGTGCTTAGAAGACCAGATCCTTGTAGATCGTCTCGATCTTGGCCTTGGCGCGGAGCGACTTGAGCAGGTCGTTCAGGTCCTTGTCGAACTTGCGCGACTGGATCACGCGGTCCATGTCCTTCCCCTTAAGCAGCGGGGGCGTGCGGACGTTGAAGAAGACGGCATGGGCGGTCTCCAGCTGGGCGGGCGAGGCGCCGACCGCGGGCTTGGCCGCGGTGCGCGACGTCACGCGGAACAGCATGAAGCCGCGGGGCGTGTCCAGAATGGGTCCGATCTCGTTGAGCTTCTGGCCGAAGATGGCGTCCTCGATTTGCTTGTCGCCGACGCGACCGCGTACGACCTCGCCGAGGTCGCCGCTGATAACGAGCTTGTCCGGAGAGGTTTTTTCCTTCTCCAGCACGGCGTTGAAGTCAGCACCCTTGACCAGCAGTTGCGCTCGCAGAGTGTCGGCCTTCTGGCGGGCTGCTTGGCGCTTGGCGATGACTTCCTTGGCGAGAGCCTCGCGGTCGGCGTCTGTGACGACGACCTTGTCGCGCACCCCCTGCTGGATAAACTTGTCCACGATCAGTCCGTCCTCGAACTCGCGGCGGGTCTCCTTCTCGCCGAGAGGAGACTTCTGGAAGAATTCGTCGAGCGAGGAGGCGAGCTTGCGCTCCTTGAGCAGCGTCTCCATCTCTGCGACGAACTTCTGGCGGTCGGCGGGCGAAACCGTGATGCCGCGCGCCCGGGCGTCCTCGAGCATGACGGTCTTATTCACGAACAGCACCAAGGCCTTGCGGCGATAGAACTCCATCGCCTTCTCCTCGCTGCCCGGCGGGATGACGAGCGTCTTGGAGTTGACCTCGTCCTGCAGATAGTTGCGGGCGCGCTTCTCCATCTGGTCCCAGGTCATCTTTTGGCCGTCCACGCGCACGGCGACGTCGTTGGGCTTGTAGGTGACGCCTGGAGCGAACGGCTTGATCTTGCGGTTGCAGCCAGAGGCCAGAACCAGCATCACGCCGGTCAGAAGGATTCCCATGCGGAGCATTCGCGGCATCATCGTGCTTCTCCTGTTGCAGCCCCGAACAAAGCGGGCGCTGTTTCGAGCAACTCAAATGCCAGCCGGCGCGGTGCCGGGGGCGTATCGAGGTGACAACGCATGAATATACCAAGAAACCGGCGCGAACCAAGCGAAAGATGCGGGGCAGTCTCCGGTTCCCGACCGGCCAGGCTGCGGAGATGCCCGGCCACATCGCGGTGCAGGGTGACGGTCGGCTCGGTGGGCATCAGCGCGGCGGTGTGGCGGCAGCAGGCGCGGCCGGAGGCGAGGGCGAAGCGCAGCCAGGGGTGCTCTGGCGTGTGGCAGGTGGGGCAGAGGTCGAGGTGTGGCAGAAGCCCCAGGTGCTGGAGGAGTTTCAGTTCGAACCGCAGGATGCCTTCGGCGTCGGGAGGGGACTGGCGCAGCCGGTCAAGCGCCGAGCCCAGCAGGCGATAGATGTCGGCCGACTCCTGTCCGGGCTGCGCGACACGCGACAGCAGGTCGCAATAGTAACTGGCCGTGGTGACGCGCCGCCAGTCGTCGCGCAGTTCGTCGCGCGGTTCGAGCGGCGAGCACTCCCGGATGGCATGTGCGCCGTTGTGATCGCGGCGGTAGAAGAGAAGCTCGCAGGTGGCGAAAAGGTCGTACTGGCCGAGGAACGCGCTCTTGGGGCGGCAGGCGCCCTTTACCACGGTTGCGATGCGGCCGTGTTCTGGCGAGAGCCATGTGACCACATGCGATGTGCGCGAGAAGGGGTTGATGCGCAGCGCAATGGCCTCGGTCCGGAGAATCGCTGGCGCGGTCAAGTCCATGCGTCATTCAGCATACGGCAGGTGCGTTGCGCGGGTCCATTGCGGAATCGCCGGACGTCAGCGTTCAGGCTGAGGCGTGCTCTGCGCGCCGATAGCCTGCGACGCTTGGTCGGATATTCCTCATTTCAAATACTCACACTGGTGTTTCCGGCCTGGTTTCCACAGTTGCCATGTCCCGTAGAAGGTGTTGTACCAGAGCCGGAGGTGTTCCACCCCTTCCTTTTGGAAACTGAACTTGAACGATGCATCCGGCTTTCCGTCTCTCGCGATTCGCACGAGGTGTTCAGATGATACGTCGAGATTTGTGAAGACGCCGCACCGGGTCGTTGTGATTGCCTGCGGAGAATGCCCATCAATCGAGACAGTGAATATGCTCGCAGTCGTTGCCCCAGTTGTGTTTGCCCGCCACGTGTCGTTTGTCGTGATTGAATCAACACAAACAAGACCGCCTGCATGGGCTATATTGCAAAAGGCAACGCCAATGAAAACTATAATCTTTCTCATCATCTTCCGCCTCTTGTTCGTCCCGGTTATTATCGCTCCTCTGAGTTTCGCTTCCAGCAGATGAACCTATTGTTGCTGGTTGACCCCATCGCCTTGATGACAGTTTCATTGTCGAATCCGGGTAGTTGCTGGAATCGTGTCAGCAATTCTTTGATTCCCTGAGCACTTCCAGAGACCGCGCAACCGCCAGCGCTGCCGACCAGCATCCAGTACACGTCTTCCTGTGCCGGGCCTCCGTCCGTTGTCACGATACCGACTTCCTGCAAGTCCTCCCAACGCACCGTTTCGATCTTGCCGTCCGGCAACGTGCGCGTGACGGAGACATCATCGAAGGCGACCTGGTCAATCTGGACGGACCGCCGTGAGTTGAAAGCGTACAACGCAACCGGGATGAGCACGACGAAGAGAACGATCGGAATCCACCCCGGCCACGAGGGGAGCCATGTGCTCTGGACTGCAAACTCGCCAAACGGGACCACAAGAAGGCAAGCGACCGCAGCGAGGCAACGCAGATTATCTCTGGTCTGATCCTTCATGATTCATCAGGCGAACGTCGGGCCTGTGCGGCCGCCGCCTTCTTGGTCTGTAACTCCGAGTGGCCCAGCGCTGGCGGCGATCCGCACCAGGCCTTGGTTGTGCATTTCAGTCTTCGTATATCAGCCAAGCACGGCCATGTTTGATCTCGAACTTGAGTCCTGTCAACTTTGCCATGGTCTTGATCGAGTCGTAGAGGGACAGTTGTTGAGCCGTGAATGTGACCTGTGGAATCTTGTCTCTGGCAGGTAGTGGGAGAACAAGAATCGTCTCTGTGGCGGGGTCTATCGGGCCATCGGCTATGGGTGCATTATAGAACTGCATGATGTCCCAGATATGTGCATCCACAAACACGGTTTCAGGAATGATTACCGCCTTCAACTTTGTTTCCACGGCGCGATCGGCATCGGACATGCAGCCGGATAACATGGTCGCCATGGCAACCGCACACCCCCATGACTTTGCCAGGCGCATTGTCTTCCTCTTCTTCTCTTCATTGCACAACGTGATTTCGGACTCCATACAGGATGCCCGGCACTTTATACAGGATGCCCGGCACTTTGATAGCAATCACGTGCCGGCAACCGACGCGGCAAGGTTACTTCCGTTCTTTGCCGCGTGTCAATGATGCGGGGAACGGATTCCCGATGACGGGAGTAGCGGGGTCGCCGGCTTGTCCTCCGGAGCCTTGGCAAAGGAGGGACACGCCGCCGGACGAGTAGGCCGGCGCGTCCTCGCGCCGAGCCCAAGAGAAGGAAGAGACGAACGCTGGGAATGTTGGGGCTGCGGCGAGGACGCCGCGCCCTACTCTTTGCGGCTACAGATTTGTCTTCGCAGATTACTAAGCTGCGGGCAGAATCACGACCGCACGCGGTCGACGTACTCGCCGCTGCGGGTGTCCACGCGCACGATGTCGCCCTCGTTGACGAAGAGCGGCACGGAGAGCTCGAATCCGCCCGCGAGCGTGGCAGGCTTCATGACCTTGCCGGAAGCGGTGTTACCGCGCGCGCCCGGTTCGCATTTCACGATCTTGCGCTCCACGAAAACCGGCAGGGTCATCTCGATGACCAGTTCGTTGTAAAAGAGGGCGTCGCACGCCATGTCGTCGGCCAGGAAGAAACGCTGCTGGCCGAGCACCGCCTCGCTGACGCGCACTTCCTCGAAGTTCTCGTTCGTGAAGATGTAGGTGTTCCCCTCCGTATAGGAGAATCGCAACGGACGCTGGCTCAACTCGGGCTTCTCGAACTTGTCGTTCGAGCGGAAGCTGCGGCTCATGGACGATCCGCTGAGCATGTTCTTCAGCTTGCAGTTGTAGATCGCCTGTCCCTTGCCCGGCTTGCTGAAGTCAAAATCGGTGACGATCCATGGCTGGCCGTCGATCTCGATCTTCAGTCCCTTGCGTAGGTCGGATGCGTCGTACATGGGGAATCCTTCGCGGTTCGAAGAAAAACGGCTGGCATCCTACCGACCCGCGGCAGCGGCGTCAAGGGCGCAGGGCGCATGGCTCAGGGCAGGCAGGCGGGTGTGGATACAGAGGGCATAGAGGGGAGATGAGGGCACCGAGGGAGTAGTGCAGGCGTCCCGCCTGCCGGAGGCTGACGGGTGTGGGCGCAGAGCAGACAGAGCCCACAGAGGGTTTTGGCTGTGTGCAACACGCGGCCCGGGTCCTCAGTGTAATCATCGCCCCTCTGTGTTCTCTGTGTCCCGCCCCTCGTTACTGCTGCGAAGCCGTTTCCAGCGTCAGGTCGGCCAGCTTCGCGGCGGCGTCAGGGCAGGCAAGTTGCCGCAGGGCCTGGCGCATGGCGGCGCGGCGGGCGGGGTCGCTGCGGAGCGCCTCGATGTCGGTCGCCAGCGTGGCGGGCGTCAGCTCCGGCTGCAGGCGCAGCAGCGCGCCGCCGGACTGCACCAGGGCCTCAGCGTTGAGCCGCTGATGGCCGCGCACGGCCGTGGGCAGCGGGATCAGGATCGCCGGCACGCCGCAGAGGCAGAGCTCGAAGCAGGTGGCGGCGCCGGCGCGACAGATGGCGATGTCAGCGCTGGCATAGGCGCGCCCCATCTCGCGCAGGAAGGCGTGTACCTGCACGTCGGCCCCGGCCACGGTGTAACGGGTGCGCAGGGCAGCTTCCTCAGCCGGACCGCACTGGTGGATGGCGCGAATGCCAGCGCCGCGGCGGTGCAAATCGAGGAGCGTTTCGCAGACCAGCTCGTTGACCGTATGTGCGCCCAGGCTGCCGCCGGTAATGAGGACGGTGAACGCCGCTTTGGGGGCTGTGGTTGAGCCGGATAGGGCGGAACCACCGGCCCCGCCGTTGGCAGGCGCAGGACCTTCCATTGGCAACTGCCCCGCCAGTTCCGTGCGCACCGGCATGCCGGTGACGGCTGTGCGGCGGCTGGGGAGATGGGCGGCGCTGGCGGCAAAGCTGAGTGCCGTGACGCGGGCGAAGCGCGCAAGGAACACAACCGCCTTGCCGGGAACGGCGTTGGCCTCGTGCAGCACCACGGGGATTCCGAGCCACCGCGCCACCAATACAGGCGCCACGCTGGAGTAGCACCCCATGGCGAGCACGACGTCCGGCCGCGCGCGCCGCATCGTGCGCCACACGCGCCAAAGCGTGACAAGGAAAGCCGGCAGATTGACCGGAGTGAGCGGCCGTGCGCCGGTGCGGAAGATAGGCCCGTTCCAACCGCGGAGCGTTTCAGTCTCTACGCTGCGGCGGCCGGAGATCCAGAGCTCCGGCGTGTGACCACACTGCTGCAGCACCTGCGCCGTGGCCAGCCCCGGGAAGACATGACCACCGGTGCCGCCGCAGGAGATGAGTATGCGTTTTTTCTTGTCCATGACCTTTTTTTGTGCGGGGCAAAAAATGGAATTCAGGATTCAGAATCCAGAAGACTTCTGACCTCTGGCCTCTGACCTCTGGTCATCCGGCTTTTTCCGATGCCGGAAGTCAGCGATCGCGTTGCGCAGGGCCGCAGGGCAGAGGAGGTGGACGAGCAGCAGGTAGACGCCACCGGAAGCGAGCCCGGCGCCGGCGAGCGCGGTCAGTTGCAGCAGTTTGGCGATGTGGATCGCGTGGCGGAGCCCGGCCACGAGCCAGAGATAGGATTCCCACGCCGCGAGCGCCATGCCGAGCATCGCGACGCACACGCCGGCGACGGTCGGCAGGATGGCGCGCAGTTTCGGCGCGCCGGTCTGGCGATGGAGTTCGTGCCAGAGCGCCAGGCTGTTGATCAGGCTGACGAGTACGGTGGAGGCGATCAGGCCGACGTGCTTCCACCCCTGCGGCCAGGTGAGCACGAAGAGAATATTCAGCGCGAGGTTCAGGGCCACGCCCCAGATCGCCACGCGGGTCGGCGTACGGGTGTCCTTGAGCGCGTAGAACGCGGGCGTCAGCACCCGCTGGATGCTGAAGAACACGACCCCGGGGGCGAAGGCTGCCAGCGCGCGCATGGTCCAGATTGCGTCCTGCGACGTGAATTTTCCGTGAAGATAAACCACCTCTACGGCGGGAAGGGCCAGCACGGCCATGGCCACCGCGGCGGGTGCGGAGATCAGGATGGCATGGCGGAGCGACTGCTCAACGGTGACGCGCAGAGCGGCCGATTCGTTGCGCGCCACCTGCCGTGAGAAAGTCGGCAGGAGCACGGTGCCGAGCGCGGTGCCGAAGAGTCCCAGCGGCAGGTAGGCGATGGTCTCCGCATATCCGAGGATGGCGGGCGCCCAGGGTGCGGCCCACATGGCGATGAAGTCATCTACGGCTACGTTGATCTGGAAAACCGAGGCGCCGAGCATCACGGGCGCCATGTTGCGCAGGATGCGGCGCAGCGCTTCGTCGCGCCGCCAGTCTAGGCGAAAGCGCAGGCGCAGGCCGCGCCGGCGGAGTTCCGGGAGTTGCACCACGATCTGGATGACGCCGGCGAACAGCACGGACCAGGCGACCACACGGATGCGCGCGAGTGCCTCGCCCGGCACGAACCACCAGACACCGAGCATGGCGGCGATCATGGTCAGGTTCAGGAAGACCGGTGCGAACGCAGGGACGGCGAACGAGCGTAGCGCGTTGAGCATCCCCATGATCAGCGCGGCGAGGCAGATCAGCGGCGCATAGGGCAGCATGATGCGCAGCATGGGAAGGATGGCTGCCCAGCGGCTGTCCGGCGCGAACCACCAGTGTTGCAGCGCGAGCGCGAGCAGAATGCCGGCGGCGGTGACAGCGCTCAACACGGCGACCAACAGGCCGGCCACGTGGCTGGCGAGCCGGTTGGCGGCTTCCGGGCCGTCGCGCTCGTGAATCTCAGTGAAGATCGGGATAAATGCGGCGGAAAGCGCGCCTTCGCCAAAGAGGCGCCGGAAGAGGTTGGGGATGCGGAAGGCGATGTTGAAAGCCGACTTGGCCAGGCCGGCGCCGAAGAGCCAGGCCATCAGCATCTCGCGCGGCAGGCCGGCGAGGCGGCTGAGCCACGTCATGCCGCCGACCACGGACGTGGCGCGCAGGATCGGTGCGGCTTCGGCGGGGGAGGATGAAGAGTCAGTGGTCATTTGTCAGTGGAGGCACATCGAATGAAACCGCAGAATATCGAATATCGAACCGCAGAATCGTGAAGGGCTGCAGGGAGGCGGGATATATCCTTCGACATGCTGGCGGTTCACTCTTTCGATGCCGTCTTCTTCCCCTCGCGCCCGCTCCGGAAGCAGATGTGGGCCACGGCCTGGGCGAAGTTTTCGGCGCCGCGGAGGATCTCGATGTCTACGCGCAGATAGTAGATCGGCACGGCGGGGTTCTCGAGGCGCGGCAGGCGCACGGCGTCCTTTTCGGTGCAGATCACGGCCCGGGCGCCGATCTCGTCGGCGCGATTGACGGCGTCGATGATCTCCTGCGCGACGAAGCGGTGATGGTCGGCAAAGCGCTCGCTTTCGATGACCCGCGCGCCCATGTTGCGCAGGGAATTCTCGAAGCTTTGGGGCGCGGCGATGCCCGAGAGGGCCAGGACCGGCAGGTCCTGCAGGAACGCGAGCGGCTGCTGCGCGGCGGTGAAGGCGTTGCGCAGGCCGCGCGGCTCGTGGCGGCACTCGATGATCTCCGCACCGGGACAGAGTTCGGTGACGCGCTGGCGCAGCTCCTCGGTGCGGCCGTCGGACTTGGTGAGGAAGATGAAGTTGGCGCGTCGCAGGTTTTTCACGGGCTCGCGCAGGACGCCGCGGGGCAGGAGGTTTGTGTTGCCGAATGGGTTGGTACAGTCCACGAGCACCAGTTCCAGACGGTGCTTGAGCTTCTGGTACTGGAAGCCGTCATCGAGCACCAGTGTGTCGCAGCCGAACTTGCGCACGGCGTAGCGGCCGCTCTTGACGCGGTTGCGGTCTACGAGCACGACCACGCCGGGGAGGTTCACAGCGAGCATGTAGGGTTCATCGCCGCCCATCTCGCTGTCGAGCAGCACGTGGTGACCGTCGCTGACCACGCGCGGGTGTGCGAGCTGCTCGCGGAAGAGGCGTTCATACCACGGCAGCTCCTTCTTGCGGTAGCCGCGGCTGAGGATGGCGACCTTGCGGCCGGCCTGCTGGAGCTCGCGCGCGAAGGCCTCGACCACGGGGGTTTTGCCGGTGCCGCCGACCGTGATATTGCCGACGCTGATGACTTGGCATCCCAGCGGATAGCGCTGCAGGATGCCGATCTCATAGAGGCACAGGCGAAACTGCACCGCGGCACGGAACAGGTGGGAGGAGCCTTTCAGGACCAGCAGGAGCAGGCGGACGGGCCACGGATGCCCCTGGTCTGCGCCGGGATGCTGGATCAGACGCAGCAGATAGCGTTCGAAGCGTTCGTAGCGTTTGATGGGCGTTCGTGGCATGTGAGATTGCCAAGATAATACACAGGTGCGGGCAAGGCAATGCGGGAACTGCGGGCGGATTGACGCCAGCGACGTCGGCATGATATAAATCGCCCCTCTTTGTGGAACGTGCCCCTATTGTGGGGGTATAGCTCAGTTGGCTAGAGCGCTTGAATGGCATTCAAGAGGTCGAGGGTTCAACTCCCTCTACCTCCACCAATTCCGGCACGTTCCCCGGACAAAAGGCCGCCGCGCGGTGCGCGAGCGGCTTTTTTGTTTGCCGTCGTCCTTCCTTGACCCCCTTGCGGGCGCTGTGCTATACCGCCGCGCATGTCTGCCGCCGCCAGAACGTTGGTGCTGGATGCCCCGGCAAAGATCAACCTTTCGCTGGAGATCCTGGGCAAGCGTCTGGACGGCTACCATGAGATTCGCAGCGTGGTTGTGCCGGTGGCTTTGGCTGATCGTGTCGAGCTGACTCTGGCTGGCGCGGCAATCGATGTGGCGGTGGAGGCCGGTTCTGGCGTCGACCTCTCCCGGATCGGCCCTCCGGAGGCCAATCTGGCGTACCGCGCGGCAAAGCTGCTGCAGGAGCGGCATGGCGGACCGGCCGGGATCCGAATCCGTATCCACAAGCGCATTCCCATCGGCGGCGGGCTAGGGGGCGGCAGCGCCAATGCGGCGGCCGTGCTGACGGGACTCAACCACCTGGCCGAGCTGGGGCTGTCTACCGCGGCACTGCAAACGCTGGGCGGCGAACTCGGAAGCGACGTGCCGGCGCTGGTGCATGGCAAGGCGGTCTGCATGTTGAGTGACGATGTGAGGCGCGTACCGGTGCGGCACCTGGTCCGGACGGCCGCCATAGGCTGACTCGATGGCAGAGCGAATCTCATCGCGCACTCCGCCTGGATGGGCGCCACACCAGGCGTGATAGGCCACGATGTCGGTTACGGGACACAATGCGACAACGAGAGAGACGTCCTCGGGATAAACGGTCGCATAGATGAGATTGCCCGTGCCACCCATGGATCCGGACAGGAAGTAAAACGCCTGGGCGCCATATTCGCGACGCACGCAGTCCAGCAAACAGTTCAGATCCACCACGGCCTCCGGACACATCCACGCGTTCCCTCTCAGGTTGGGTGACAAAATACCCAGCCTAAGGCGCAGGTAATGCGAAAGCCACTGGTCGCGGATGTCGGCCCGAGTGTAGACCTGGTCACCGGAAGAGCCATGCCCGTGCAAATGCACCACCCAGGCGTGCCCCTCGCGAGGCCGGCGCGCCAGAGCCCAGTCCTGCACTCCGTCCACGTCGCTGCGGTAAGAGATCTTCTCCACTCCCTCAGTCGCCTGCGGATGAACCCATGATTGAATATTGATTTTCATTCAGATTGCCTCGTCTCGCCCATTCTTCTGTAGACACGGGCGCTGACCACGTTCCGGTCCGTGGCCGCGATCGTCACCCCTCACGTTTTGGAGCAGTGCGACGATTACGTGCAGGTGCTGGTTCTGCTGTTTTTCTCATCTCATGCAAGACAATCGGAAGGCGCTTCGCGAACCGGTGAAAGTCTGTGTCTGTCGTGAACACGGCCAGGTCTCTGCGCACGGCGACGGCACAGATGAGGAAATCCGTATTCGACCCCTGGATCCCTTTCGATCGGCATTGATTGAAGAATTGGGCTGCGGTGACATGG
>Ga0118677_10012100_pt1 | contig 12748 bp, 8 predicted proteins | sample AliMusrvi5mmetaG_FD_86154 | JGI IMG/M metagenome (GOLD analysis project Ga0118677, IMG submission 86154)
CCCCCGATCTGCGGCACATAAAATAGCGACCCTCGATTTCCGTTGGAAAGAAAGGTCAAGAAAAGGTGTTTTTGTGTTTGATTATATCAAGCAATGCTTGATATAAATACGCCATGAGACCCAAAACGCCTTTGCAGAGCAAGATGCCCTTCGCCATCGACCCGCGCCCCATGGATGGATTCGTCACCGCCCAGGCCGGGGGGGTGGCCTTCGCCTCGCGCGCCTTTCGAAGCCTGAACCTGCCCGGAGTGTGCGAGGCCAATCTCCCGAATTTGCGCAAAATCGAGAAGGGCTACACGCCGGGTCAGATGGTGGAATCTCTCAGCCTTGCCTGCCTTGTCGGGTGTGAGCGTGTTTCGGATCTCGACGGCCTCAGCGCGGATGAGGCGGTGGCCAAGATGCTGGGCTACAAAATGCCAAGTTCACGAACCGCTCGTGACTTTCTTGACGCCTTTCATGATCCAGAGCAAATCGTCCAGGCGCAGAAGCGGGCTGTGGAACGAAAACAGAAAGCCTATATTCCGAAAGCGACCCCCTTGCAGGAGGGGTTACTACGCGTTCTGGGAGCCTCCGCCAGGGCGGTTGCCACCAAGGGATCGAATGTCGAGATGGGCACCATTGATATGGATGCGACCATTATCGAGAGTCGGAAGCAGTGCGCCAATGTTACCTATGAAGGAACTCGCGGTTTCCAGCCCATGGTGGCGTTATGGATGGAGGCCGATGCCATCGTGGCCGTTGAGTTCCGTGACGGCAATGTGCCCGCCCGCATGAATCCCAAGGCTTGCGCCGTGCTGGCCTTTCAACAACTTCCGAAAACCATCAAGCGGCTCGCTTTTCGTGGAGACTCCGCCAATTATGACTGGGATCTTCTGCGCTGGCTTCGTGACGAGCAACGCAACGAGGGGCCGCAAGGCCGGATCGAGTTCGCCATCTCGGCAATGATGTCGCCGGAGTTGACCAGTGCTTGTGCCAAACTCAGCGACGCCCAGTGGACAACCTTCGGGACAACCGAAGAGGACGGCACCATCCGCCAAGCGGCGGAAATCGCCTTCACTCCGACGGAGCCCAGCGAAAAGTCCTGCACTCAGGCTCTGCGCTTCATTGGCCTACGCCTGCTCAAGCCCAAAGGACTCACCTTTGCCGACGGCTCAGATCGTCGGTTCCTTGCTTTGGTGACTAACTCAACCAACCCCGAGGCCGCCAAGGTCATTCAGTGGCACCGGCAAAAAGCCGGAACCATTGAACATGCCCACGACGAATTAAAGAATGCTCTCGCCGCCGCTGCCCTGCCGAGTAAACGCTTCGGGGCCAATGCGGCCTGGTTGACCATCAATGCCATTGCCTACAACCTGGCCAGCTCCATCCGGGCCGTCGTTCCTGACCCCGAATTGCGTACCGCCAGACTAAAAGCACTCCGCTTTCATCTTTTTCAGGTCGCCGCTCGCGTCATCCGGGACCGCCGCAAGATTACCATCCGCTTCGCCGCCTCCCCATCATGGATGGCCAGCATGCAGGCATTCTGCAAGCAATTCCCTTGCCGCACGCAGGCAACCGGCTGATGCTTCAAAACCATCAGCCCGCGCCGCCACGCTGACAAACTACCGGGCAAACCGATCACGGATTTGGATTTTCAGAAATCTCCCGCAGTTTTGGGCGTACCGACTGCGCTTGACGCCGAAACGGTGGAGCAGGGCCTGACCTTTGCCGGCCTGCTGGCCATGATCGATCCGCCCCGCGATGAGGCGCGGGAGGCGATCGCCAAGTGCCGGGCCGCGGGCATCCGTACGGTCATGATCACCGGCGACCATCGGGATACCGCCGTGGCGGTGGCGCGCAACCTCGGGTTCTACGGCGAGGACTCGCTGGCCGTGACCGGCGCGGAACTCGACCGTTGGAGCGACGAGGATCTCGATCGGGTTGTGGACCGCATTCCGGTCTATGCGCGCGTGTCGCCCGAGAACAAGCTGCGCATCGTGCGCAGTTGGCGCAAGCGCGGCGATGTTGTGGCCATGACCGGCGACGGCGTGAACGACGCCCCGGCCGTCAAGGAAGCCGACATCGGCGTGGCCATGGGCATCACCGGAACCGACGTGACCAAAGAAGTGTCGGACATGGTGGTCACGGATGACAACTTTGCTTCCATCGTGGCCGCTGTGGAGGAGGGGCGGGGCATCTACGACAACATTCTGAAGTTTGTGAACTACCTGTTGTCGTGCAATGCCGGCGAAATCCTGGTCATGTTCGTGGCCTCGCTGGCGGGGTTGCCCGTGCCGTTGCTGCCGATTCACATCCTATGGGTAAACCTCGTCACGGACGGGTTGCCGGCGCTCGCCCTGGGGGTGGACCCGCCCGATCCGGGCCTCATGCGGCGGCCGCCGCGTTCGTCGGCCGAGCCTGTGGTGGGGCGGGTTGGCGCCGGGGCGTTGCTGGCCGAAGGGGCGTTCATCGCCCTGTGCACGCTGGCGGCGTTCTGCCTCGTGCTCTACGTGCGGCATGGGCCGCTGGGCCAGGCCCGGACCGCGGCGTTCATGGTGTTGGCCTGCTCTCAGTTGGTTCATGCCTTCAACTGCCGCAGCCGGACGCGGTCACTGTTTGAGCTTGGCCTTTTCACAAATATGAAACTCGTCGGCGCGGTCGCCGTGTCGCTCGGGATTCAACTGGCAGTCGTGGCCCTGCCGTGGGCAGGTGTCGTCTTCAAGACGGAGTCGTTGGGCATGGCAACCTGGCTCATGGTTACGCTGCTGTCCACCTTCCCTCTGTGGACACTGGAGGTGGTGAAGTGGCAGCGCCGTCGGTCAGCCCGGGTCGTGGCGCCGGCGGCGTAGACGGTCGCAGGGCAATCACTTCTGCTCCGGCGCCCTCGCTTTTACGGTCCGTTGGTCGCCACGACCCGGAAGAAGCCGACACCGTTCGTGAGCGCAAACGGCCAAGCATTGGTGGGCGGGGTGCGAGGCACCCCCGTGGCGATACGTGTCCAGTCGGCGGTCTTCAGATCGGTGGCCCGATCGATGCCAAAGGGCTGATCCGCCCCGTTGGTCGTGCTTGCCCACAGCAGCGTGCCCGTCCCGGTGTCGACGACAAACGCATTAATCGACAGCAGTGATCGGCTATTGGTGGGATCGGTGCCGGCCACGTACTCCTGCCAGGTCTTCATCCCGTCGCCATCGTCATCGTTGGTATCGGTCGACAGGCCGTAGCCGGCGAGCCACCACAGCGGTGTGTTGGAGGGCGCGAGCAAAGGCGTAAACAAGGCGTTCAGTGTGCCGTTGGCCGTCACGTTGGACCACACGTAATCGAGGTTTGTCAGGCCCGCCACACCTCCCAGTACCGTGCCGTTCGTCCTCACTTCCAAGATCGCGTAGTACAGGGCGGCGGTGACGGTGAAGACCGTCGAGCTGCCCGTGGCGACCACGGCGTTGGTCGGCATCACGGTTCCATGCGCGCCGGCGGACGCCGTGATTGTCCAGGTCGGCATGGCGATTGTCAGCACGGCACTCGTGCTCGTGGCCGTCTGACCGTCGGGATTGGTCGCCGTCACCGTCCGCCCCCCGAGCGTCGCGGTGTTGGAAACGCTCACGTTGAGCACGCATTGCGTCGGCCCTGAGTACGTGATGCTGTGGATGGTGATGCCGTCGCCGCTCAGCGCGGCGGCCAGCCGGTTCGAGAATCCGGCACCCGGGTCGTAGAACCCGGAGCCATTCGTCGAGAGGCCGCTGACGATCACGTTGGTTGTCGTAGCCCCGCGCGGCAGGGAGGGCGGGGCACACGCCACAGGCGTGGCTGGCGGCGGCGCCCTGAGCTGGACGATACGAACGCCCCAGGAATCCGCGCTGTTGCAGTATTCCTGGAAAGTCCACAGGGTCATGTTGTCGTTGGGGTCCAGCGTGGTCAGCGAGTAATCGCCCCACCGATGCGGATTCTGGCCGTCGTTCAGATTGTAGCTCGTCGTACTGTTCTGGGCGATCAGCGGCGGCCCCAAGCTGCCTGCCGTGTCGCTGGCCAATCGTTCCGCCACGACCACGGCCGCGTGTTGCGTGGCGCCTCCGACGCTGCACCCGAGCACCACGTGACCCTGGCCGGACACGGCGCAACTGGGCATCCAGTAGCTGACCGGGTTAACGGCGGCGGCATCAAACAGGGTTCCTGACTGAATGAGGGTCGGGGTGCCGGTCAGGGCGGCGAGTTCGTACCAGCGCGACCCATCGCGTCCGCCCGACGTGTTGGCCGTCCCGGTTGAATCGACCTGGATGTTATGGGCCGTCCAGAGCCGGCCGGCGTGAATGCGGGCTTCGAACAGGCGGTCATCCACGGCGTCGAGCGGCCTGCGGCTGCCCTGTGGTTGCGGGTTGATCGGCGCGCTGGTGGTCGGTACAACCACGTTCAGGTTGTCGGATATAGACGGGGAGCCTCCCGGATTGGAAATGCGGCGCACCACGAGCAGGCCGAGCGCGGCATTGTCGGTGCCGATGAAATAGCCCTCGGTGGAGGCAGGATCGTCGTTGCCGACACCTTGCGGCGCGTAGGGGCCGGGCCCGCTGGCTGTGGCCATCTGCCGGAACGGCGTAACGGTCAGCGTTCCGGCCAGCAGGTTCGCTTTGTTGATGACGTAGCCGGTGGAACCGAGGTAGGCCGTGCCAGCGGCGTTGAAGATGTTGACGCCGATATACAAGGCGTGGGCGTCCACGCCCAGCGTATCGTAGTCGGCGAACTGGCCGGTGTCGGCGTTGGGGGTTGTCCCGGCCAGGTCGTGCTGGAACTGGTAGAACGTAAACGAACCGGAGGAGGTCACCGTGGCACCCGAACTGACGGCAAGGAGAACCCGGTTGGGCGTCGCGACGTTGATCATCGTGATGAACCAACGCCCGGTGAGCCGGTCGTACCGCAGCCGGGGGTCGCTGGCGCTGCTGCCGTTGAGGACTGACGCGAAGAATGTATCTGTGTCGGTGTTGAGTACGCCGTCTTGAGCGCCAGCGCGGGTGAAGGAGCGGATCCGGCCGTTGATGCACACCAGAATCTGGGATGGTCCGACATCACCCATCGTATCGGGCGGCACATAGATGGAGTCGGCAGCCTGGGCCGCCAGGACGTTAACGCCGATCGTCGGCAGGGCCAGCGTCGTGATGTCTGACGGCGCGCCTGCCGCGGCCTGCGAGGTCGGCTCGGTGGCGGGGTTCTGCGGCAGCCGATCGCGGGGTGCCCCAAGGCGGGGCTTCAGCACGGCGGGCGTGGCAGCCACGCCCGCCGTGTGCAGGCGTTCCCGCGCCATGATGGCCGCCACCGGCTCCGTGATGCCCGGCTCGCCGGTCCATGGCTGACTCGCCCGTTCGGCGGCGGCGCCGTTGACGCCGCATGCGCCGATCAGGATCACGCCCAAACTTGAGCCGAACCTGTGCGTGACGTGCGAGCGCCATGATCTTCGAGGCGGACTGGCTGGCTGCATGATTCACCCTTCATATTCCGGACAAACCACGATAGGTCCCGATCCCAACAGTTTCATGTGGGATCCGTTGGGTTCCTATCGGGGAACGGCGGACTATGAGGTGCGAAAAGACTTAAACAGTTCCAATGTCCTCCTCTCCGAACGTCCACCTTCTCCAGCGGCGCAAGCCGTAGCTTTGTCAGATCGGGCCGCCTTTTCGCTTGAACTCTCGCCACCTGTTGGCGAGTATGCGGCGCACGACACGCCGGTAGCCGGGGGGCGGCACGCGCCGTCGAAAAACAGCCAGAAGGGGAGTCAGCATGAGTTCATGGGTCTATATCAGCGTCGTGGTGCTGTACGTGCTGGTGATGCTGGGCATCGGTTACTGGTGTATGCGGCGGACCAAATCGGTCGGCGATTTCTTTCTCGGCGGCCGTACGCTCGGTCCGTGGATGAGCGCGTTTGCCTATGGGACCACCTACTTTTCGGCCGTGCTCTTCATCGGGTACGCGGGCAAACTGGGGTGGGGGTTCGGCATCCATACGATGTGGATCGTCCTCGGCAATACGCTGATCGGCACTGTTCTGGCATGGAAGGTTCTGGCGGGGCGCACGCGTGACATGACCGTGCGGTTGAACGCCATCACCATGCCCGAGTTCCTGCGTGCCCGCTACGGCAACACCCCGCTCCAGGTGATCGCGGCCCTGGTGGTGTTCATCTTCCTCGTGCCATACTCGGCTTCGGTGCTCATGGGATTGAGCTACCTGTTCGAAATGACCCTTCACATCTCGTATGAGAGTGCCCTGTATTTCCTGACGGGCCTGACGGCCATCTACCTGGTAATGGGCGGTTATTTCGCCGTGGCGGTGAGCGATTTCATCCGTGGGATTATCGAGTTTGCGGGCGTCATGATCATGGTCTACCTCCTGGCCCACCGGCCGGAGATCGGCGGCTTCGTACAGGCCACGAACAAGCTACTGGCCGATCCCACGGCCGCTCCCGGCCTGGCCGCCGCCAAGGCACTGGGCACCGGAAGCTGGCTCGCCGTAACGGCGCCGGGCTGGTTGACGCTGCTGTCACTCGTGCTGATTACCAGTTTCGGGCCCTGGTCGTTGCCGCAGATGGTGCAGAAGTTCTACTCCATCAGGAGCCGCTCCGACGTCACGCGAGCTTTGGTCATCGCCGGCGTGTTTGCCCTGTTCATGGCGTTCGGCGCCTACTACAGCGGTGCGTTGACGCATCTCTACTATGGGCCGAAGCTGCCGGCTGAACTCATGAGCCCAAAGGGGCCGATCTGGGACAAGATCATGCCGCACTTCATCACCACATCGGGCTTACCGGGCGTGCTGGTCATGATCATCGTGCTGATGGTCTTCTCGGCGTCAATGTCGAGCCTGTCGTCCCTGGTTCTCGTTTCCAGTTCGGCCATCGCGATTGACGTGTATGGAGCCTTCGTGGATCGCCACGCCAACCCGAAGCGGACTATGGCCCTGCTTCGCTGCCTTTGCGCCGTGTTCGTGGGGTGCTCGCTTTACATCGCGCTCAAACGGCCCGTGTTCATCGTTAATTTGATGATCATGTCGTGGGGTAGTCTGGCGGGCGTCTTTCTCGCGCCGTATGTGTATGGTTTGTTCTGGAAGCGGACGACGCTGGGCGGCGTGTATGCCGGCATCGCGGTCGGGCTCGTCAGCGCGTTCACTCTGTTCTCGACCTGGGGGGCGGACGGCGTGCCGCTGGCCGGGGCCATCACCATGTTCCTCCCGCTGGTCGTGGTTCCGCTGGTCAGCCTGATCACGCCGCGACTGCCCGGTAAGGTTGTCGACGCCGCCTTCGGAACGGGCGGTGACCAGCCCTCAGGGGGCGGCACTCCGCCGGCTTGACGCATAATATGAGGTCGGTATGAGGTTCCGGTTGTCGCTCCTTGCAGCCGGCGACAGACACGGTATACTAGGGCCGCATTCGCGATTGGCGTCGGGGGACTCCGGCGGGCGTCGCGCGGAGGATCATCATGGAGCGGCTATTTGGCACGGACGGCATTCGCGGGCAGGCCAACTGTTACCCGATTACGGCCGAAGTGGCGTTGCAGGTGGGCAAGGCGATCGGGCACGTTTACCGGGCGACCGGGCACGGTTCACGCCGGGCGGTGATCGGTAAGGATACGCGCCTGTCAGGCTACATGCTGGAGACCGCACTCACCAGTGGACTGGTCTCGATGGGCATGGACGTCTTGCTGGTCGGTCCCGTTCCCACGCCAGCCGTTGCGCATCTGACCCCAGCGACGGATTCAAGATCGGCGACGAGGTCGAGAACGAGGTCACCCGTCACGTCTGTTCGGGCGAACTCACGAGCGACCACATCCGCAGCGACCAGTTGGGAAAGGCCTATCGCATCGACGATGCGCGCGGTCGGTATATCGAATTTGCCAAGAGCGCCATTAAGAACCAGGACCTGGGCGGGATGAAGATCGTGCTCGACTGTGCGAACGGCGCGGCTTACCAGATGGCCCCGTTGATCTTCAAGGAACTCGGCGCGAAGGTGACGAAGACTTTTGTTGAACCCGACGGCTACAACATCAACAACGACTGCGGCGCGTTGCATCCCGAGACGGTTGCCAAAATGGTCGTTGAGCAGAAGGCCGACGTGGGGATCGCCTTCGACGGCGACGCGGATCGCGTCATTTTCTGCTGTGAGCATGGAAGCATCGTCGACGGTGATCGCATTCTGGCCATGTGCGCGATCGATTTCAAGGCGCGCCACCAACTGGTCAATGACACGCTGGTCGTGACGACCATGACCAATTTGGGCCTGCACGAAGCGATGCGCCGCCATTCGATCCGAGTCGATGTGACCGACGTCGGCGACCGCCAGGTGATCGAACACATGCGCCGGACGGGGCTCAACGTGGGCGGTGAAAAGAGCGGGCACGTCATCTTCATGGATTACGCCACCACCGGCGACGGCATTATCACGGCCTTGCAGGTGCTTAAGCTGATGAAGCAGCAGAAGGCGTCGCTCAGCGAACTGGCCAATTGCATGATCGAATACCCGCAGAAGTTGGTCAGTTTCAAGGTGAAGGAAAAGAAGCCGCTCGATACGCTCCCGAATCTGGTCCGGACCATGGATCACTGCACCCAGTCGCTTGGCGCGCAGGGCCGGATGGTGGTGCGTTAGGCCGGCACCGAGAACAAGATCCGTTTGCTGGTCGAAGCCAAATCCGATGAGGCGGTAACCCGCTGGATCGGCGAGTTGACCGGCGCCGTGAAGAAGGATCTGGGCGCGTGAAAGCCGAACTCCTGCCGGCCGGCCGGCCCGCGAGCTGTCAGCCATTGACGTGCACGCGCGACCTCGGAGCCCTGCCCGTGGCCAACCGGCCGTTGGCTGAGGTCCAGCGGGAGGCCTTGGCGTGTGCGGGTTTGGCGGTCGTCACCGAATTGAAGGAAGGCATCTTCGCCCGAGGTGACGCGTGGTTGACGGAATCGACCCTGGCCGCGTGTGCCGCCCGGTCGGGCCCGTGGGTTGTGCGCGACGCGCAGGGCGAAGTGCTGGCCTGGTCGGGTCCGCGGTCCGGGGCACCGGTTGGCGTTCCCGTCATTCCCGCGGAGGCAGGAAGCTTCCTCATCCGTTATCCGTGGGACCTGCTGCGGATCAACGAGATCATGTTGGGCCGGATATCTGATTCTGTCGTCCAGGGCGAGGTCAGCCCGGCCGCGCACATCGAGGGCCGGCTGGTCCTGGGCCCGCGCTCGCGTATACTGCCCGGCGTTTACATCGAGGGCACGGTTGTCATCGGTGCTGACTGCAAGATCGGGCCCAATTGCTACCTGCGCGGGAGCACGAGCATTGGTGACGGCTGTCATGTCGGGCAGGCCGTGGAGATCAAGAATTCGATCGTCATGAACGGCGCCGCCATCGGCCACTTGAGCTATTGTGGTGATTCGATCGTGGGCGAAGCCACCAATTTCGGCGCCGGGACGATCACGGCCAACTTTCGCCATGACGGCAAGAATCATCGTTCGACGGTGGACGGGGTACTGGTCGACACCGGGCGGCGCAAGTTCGGCGCCATTATCGGCGACCACGTGCACACCGGAATTCATACGGCCATCTATCCGGGCCGGAAGATTTGGCCGGGCCTCATGACACGGCCCGGAACCGTGGTGCAGCGGGATCTAGTGGGCGACGGGTAATCTTTGGAGGGCGCCGCGCCGTCGGCGCCGGTTACCGAGAAGACGGCGGCGACAGCGCGTCGCCCTCCAGTTGGGTTGGGGGCGATTGCCCTTGGTACAGATTTTGTCGGACAGAAACGGAGATGAGACCATGTGTGGAATCGTAGGTTACGTCGGAAACAAGAGCGCGTGCGACGTGCTGATCGGCGGGCTCAAACGTCTCGAATACCGCGGCTATGACTCGGCGGGCATCGCCGTCATCGATCACGGGCACCTGAGCATCCTGAAGGACAAGGGTAAGGTTCGGGATTTGGAGCAGAGCGTCTACGCCAAGTGGGATGAGCCATTCCGCCAAGGCGTGCATGTCGGCATTTCGCACACCCGCTGGGCCACACACGGGAGTCCGACTGCCGAGAACGCCCACCCGCACACGGACCAGTCCGGCAAACTGGCCATGGTCCACAATGGCATCATCGAAAATTACGCTTCGCTGAGGCAGCAGCTCACGGCCAAGGGGCACCGGTTTTTGTCGCAGACCGACAGCGAGGTACTCATCCATCTGATCGGCGAACTCTATCAGGGGAATCTGTCCGAGGCTGTTTGCGCGGCGCTGAAACACGTTGAGGGCACATACGGGATTGCCGTGGTGTCGGCCGACGAACCGGACAAGATTGTTGTGGCGCGCAAGGGCAGTCCGCTGGTGATCGGGTTGGGCGAGGGCGAGACCATTGTGGCGAGCGACGTGTCGGCGATCATCGCCCATACGCGGCAGGTGATCTATCTCGACGACGACGATGTGGCCATCATCACGCGTGCGGGCGCCGAAGTTCGCAATATTCACAACATGCCGGTTTCGCGCGCCATCGCGAAGATTGACTGGGATGCCGGGGCCGCGGAGAAGGGCGGTTACGAACATTTCATGCTCAAGGAGATTTTCGAGCAGCCCGACGCCCTGCAGAACACGATGCGGGGCCGGCTCGATCCGGCCATGGGCACGGCGATCCTGTCGGGCCTGGCGCTCTCCCCCCGCGAACTGGCGGGAATCCGGAGGATTGTGATCGTGGCCTGCGGCACCTCCATGAACGCCGGCATGGTCGGCAAGTATTACTTCGAGGAGTTGGCCGATATCCCCACCGAAGTGGAGCAGGCGGCCGAGTACCGCTACCGGAATCCGATCATCCAGCCCGACGACATGGTTGTGGCCATCAGCCAGTCAGGCGAGACGGCGGACACGCTGGCGGCAGTGCGCGAAGCGAAGCAGAAAGGGGCGCTCGTGGTGGGGCTTTGCAACGTCGTGGGATCGACCATCGCGCGCGAGACCGGCCGGGGCGTTTACCTGCACGCGGGACCGGAGATTGGCGTGGCGTCGACCAAGGCGTTTACGTGCCAGTTGACCGTTCTGCTGATGATGGCGCTGAAGATAGGCCGGTGTCGGCGTTTGTCGCGGCAAGCGGGACTGGAAATCGGCGACCAGATCCGGACGATCCCCGACCTTGTGAAGGGCGTACTTGCTGTAAATGACGAGATCATCCGGGTGGCGGAACGGTATGCGGCGGCGCGTGATTTCTTCTTCCTGGGCCGCGGTTGTATGTACCCGGTGGCCTTGGAAGGCGCGCTGAAGTTGAAGGAAATCAGCTACATTCATGCCGAAGGGTATCACGCTGCCGAACTGAAGCATGGACCGATCGCCCTGCTGGACGAACACGTGCCGGTGCTGGCGATGCTGAACGACATTGCGGGCCGGGACAAGATGGTGAGCAACGTGCAGGAGTGCCGCGCGCGGCACGCGCCGACCATCGGCGTGATCACCGAAGGCGACACGGATATGGCTCAGAACGTCGACGCGGTCATTCGCGTGCCGCGGTGTTCGCACCTCACGGCGCCGATCCCGACGACCGTCGCGCTCCAGCTCTTCTCATATCATGTGGCGCGTATCCGTAACTGCCCGATCGACCAACCCCGCAATTTGGCCAAGAGCGTGACGGTGGAGTAGTAGGGACAGGAGCGCACCCTGTGACAAACGTGCGCTGCGACTGACACGTAGTAAACAGTTAACAGTGAACAGTGTCGAGGTCAGCGGTTTCCCACTGTTCACTGGTGACTGTTCACTGTTAACTCGTTCGGGCCTTCAGGCCAGGTAGGGGGCCAGCTTATCCTTCAGTGCGGCCTTGTTCATGGCGCCGACCATCTGGCCCGCCACTACGCCGCCTTTGAAGATCAGCATGGTCGGAATGGACCGGATGCTGAACTGAGCCGCGAGTTCGCGGTTTTCGTCCACGTTCACCTTCACCACCTTCACCTTGCCGGCGAATTCGGTGGCGAGTTCGGCCAGGACGGGGGTCAGCATCCGGCAGGGACCGCACCATTCGGCCCAGAAATCCACCACGACCGGCACCTTCGACTCCAGTACCTCAGTCTTCCAGTTGTCGCCTTTGATCTCGATCAGATTAGCGCCTGCCATGGTCGTGTCTCCTGAGTAAGTCGTTACACCAAGGGGATCTTCCAACCCAGATTCGGGAAGGCTTGGGCGGCCAGCACCACCACGAGGAGTCCGAGAATAACGAGCGCGACGGCGGCCATGATCGGGAATGCTGCGTGGACCTGCACGCTGTCTTCGACTTGGCGTTCCGCGGCCTCCGCCTCAAGGCGGGCCACGGCGATGCTTCGCGGTACGGGTCTGGCGGCGCCACCATCAGTACGGCGGATCTTGATGGTCTTCCGCTGGGTCGCTTGGGCGGCCACTTCGGCTTGGAGTTCGGTGGAATCCACGCGCGAGGTTTTGTTCTTGGCGCTGCCCTCCGAGGCGGCGGTAGAAATGGTCGGCGCTTCGGTTGTTGCAACCGGTAACGTCGTCGGCAGGGCGGCTGGCGTTTGAGAAGGTCGTTTGATGCGGATCGTCTTGGGCGCTCCTGCCGCCGTCGCTCCGCCTCCTGCCGCGCGCTCATCGGCCAGCGCCGCCTCCAAGGGAATTCGGGAGGTTTGGCGTTTGGCCGCTTCAGCCCCGGTCGGCACAGGCCGCGGGGCTGGCGGGATGGTCATCGGACGGGCTGCCGAAAGCGGCGTCAAGCGGATCGTCTTGCTTGAAAGGTTCTGGCCGGCCGCACCGCCGTCTGCGGTTTCGATGGGAATTCGGGTTGTGCTCTTTTTGCCGGCCAGAACA
>Ga0118677_10012101_pt1 | contig 12748 bp, 11 predicted proteins | sample AliMusrvi5mmetaG_FD_86154 | JGI IMG/M metagenome (GOLD analysis project Ga0118677, IMG submission 86154)
GCTCAGAACGTGATCCGCCATAAGAAGACCCAAGAGGAAAAAGACGCAGCCGCCGCCGAGAGCAAGAAAGAAGACAAGAAGAAAGATGCCAAGGCAAAGAAGTAATCCGGCCGATCTTCGTTTTACCGTATTTTCCTGAAATGAACATGGACCCGCGGGATTTTCCCGCGGGTCTTTTTTTCCTGTCTCCCGTCAGACAGGCGCCGCGTTGTGCGGCGGGTCCGCTTTTCCGTTAAAGGATGTCTTCGATGTCCGACAGAAAAAAGCCAAGAAAGCTGAGGCGCTTTTTCACGGTTCAGATGTTGCAGAACGAGTCGCATGATCTGTGGCTGGATCCGGCCGAGAGTCATCATCTCCGTGACAGCATCCGTTTGAAGCCCGGTGACGCTTGTCTCGTGACCGACGGCCAGGGCGGCGAAGCGGAGGCGGTCGTGGGGGAGTTTTCGGCTGACGGGCGCGCCTGTCTTCATGTGACGCCGGTGCTTATCAAGACCGGTTCTTTTGAGGACACGATCGCCCTCCGTGTTTTTCCGGTGATGTTGCGCAAAGGGAAGACGGACCTTTTGGTCGAGAAGGCCCAGGAGCTCGGGGTCCATGAGTTTCACGCGATCACGTCCGAACATTGCGAGGTCAAGATCGCTCCGGAAAAGACGGGGAAGATCGTTGAGCGCTGGAACCGGATCGCCCGCGAGGCCAGCAAACAGTCCGGGAATCTGAAACTTCTCAAGATCGGAATGCCGTCAAGCTTCAAAGATGCGCTCGGAAGTCTTTCCACCGAAGAGCCTGTCGTGATCTTTCATCCCGGCCGGGATTCCATTCCTTTTCCGGAATGGATCGGAGAAGTCCGGGGGCTCCGGGGCAACATCCGGACTTTGAATGTTTTTATCGGGCCGGAGGGCGGTTTTTCGGAAGATGAGATCCGCTGGGTCCGGTGGCACCGCAAGGAGAAAAATCTCCGTTTCGTGGAACTGGGAGAAGTTCTTTTTAAGGCAGACACCGCTTTTGTGGGGATCGTGGCGGCGCTCCGCTTTTCCGGAATCCTTTCCTCCTGACATGGCCCCGACTTCCGCTCCCTCGAAAAACGTCCGCTTCTACACGCTCGGCTGCAAGGTCAACCAGTATGAAACGCAGGCGATGCGTGAGGCCCTGGAGCGTCAGGGCTATCGCGATATCGAGGGGGAGAAGGAAGCCCCTTGCGATCTTGTGGTCGTGAACACCTGCACCGTGACCCAGGACGCGGACCGGACCAACCGCTACTGGATACGCCGTCTCCGGCGCGAACATCCCCAGGCGCGCCTGGCCGTGACCGGCTGCTACGCGGAAAAGAACCGTCCGGAACTGGAGGCCATGCCCGAAGTCGATCTGATCTTCTCCAACGAAGAGAAGTCTCTGATTTCCGAAAAACTCCGGAAGGCTTCCGCGAAAGAGGCCCCGGTCAAGTCCTCCGGGGCCGGGGCTTTTATGCCGCTTTCCATTTCCCGGTCGGAGGGGAAGACGCGCGCCTATGTGAAAGTCCAGGATGGCTGTGATCACACCTGCAGTTTTTGCAAGGTGTCGATCGTTCGCGGCAGTTCGCGCAGCCGTCCGCTGAAGGAGATCCTGGAAGAGGCTCATCGCCTGAGGGACGGCGGCTACCGGGAGATCATTCTGACCGGCATTCAGACAGGGGCCTACGGCCTGGACCTTGGGGCTCAGGCCAACTCCGGCGGTCGGCGCTATCTTTTGCGGGATGTCATCGAGGCCTGTGCCCAGATCGACGGGATCGAGCGCATCCGTCTGAGCTCGATCGAATTAAAGGACTTGGGGGGCTCTCTTCAGGAAGCTTTCCGGGCGATCCCCAAGCTTTGCCCGCATCTTCATCTGCCGCTTCAGAGCGGTGACAATGAAGTGCTTTCGAGAATGAACCGGGTTTACACGCGGGAAGAATACCGGGACACGGTGCTGGCGCTCAAGTCGCAAGTTCCGGATTTCGAATTCAGCGTGGATGTGATGGCCGGATTTCCGGAGGAGACCGAAGCGCAATTCGGAAATACTCTGGACCTTCTCAATTCGCTACGGCCGCTCAAAACGCATGTGTTCCCGTACAGCCGCCGGGACGGGACCCTTGCGGCCCGGTGGGAAGTTCTCGCGCCCCAGGTGGTCCGCGACCGGGTTCGCCGCCTGACGGAGTGTGCCGAGCGCATTTCTGGAGAGGTCCGGAGCCGCTACCTGGGCCGTTCTGTCGAGGTCCTGGCGGAGCATGCCAATGAGCGCACCGGCGGTTACGAAGGTTTCACGAGGAATTATCTCAAAGTCTTTTTTGAGTACCCACGGAACATTCAAGGGTGTATTATACCCTTCAAATTGATCGGACTTTTTCAAGAGGGTTTCCGGGGAATTCCCGGGAAACCCGGGAGGACTTAAAATAATGGACTGGTTCTGGCAGGTGGTCGAAAGCCTTCATAAAAGCGCCGCCTTTGCGGTCTTGCGGGATTTTAAACCCATTGACTGGATCTTTTTATTCGTCACTTTGTGGGGACTGGCCCAGGGGAGCCGCAAGGGCTTCAGCGATATGTTCGGGAAAATCTTGGGGCTTTTTCTGACGAGCATGATGGTGCTGAGTTTTTACAAGCAAGTGGCGGCCGTCTTGCACGCGCACACCCTTCTTCCCGAGGCTGTCGCCAAACCTATCGCATTCTTTCTTCTATCCGTCTTTTTATGGTTCTCCGTGTCCTGGTGCATCAATGCTTTCGGAAAGATCTTCAAAGTGGAGGCCCAGGGGATATTGAAAACCCTGGGCGGGATGATCCTCGGAGGATTGCACATGATGCTCTTTTTGAGCTTCCTTTCGCAGTTCATTTTATTCCTCCCGATCGACGCGCTTCAGGATTCCTTCAAAACCGGGAAAAGCTACAGCGGGCATACGATCGTGCGCATTGTGCCGGCTCTTTACAAGCGGGTCGTGACGCCCTTTTTCAATCCGGACGCTAAAAAGCCCCTCGTTTCCTATAAAACCGGCGGCTAGCACTGTGTCAAATTCAATGCTACGGGTTCATAGTGTTGCGCCGTTTACCCTTAATTTTAAAATAGACACGGCGCTAGGAGAAGGCGCGTGATGGGATCCCCAAACTCCGGGACGCGCTTTGAGGACCATGTCGTTGAGCAGGTCAGCGCCGCCAACGACATCGTCGAGATCATCTCGCAGTATGTGCCGCTGAAGCGGGCCGGCCGGCATCTCAAGGCCTGCTGTCCCTTCCACCAGGAAAAATCCCCCTCGTTCATGGTCCAGCCCGAAAAACAGATGTTCCATTGTTTTGGCTGCGGGGCCGGGGGTGATGTGTTCAGCTTCGTCATGCGTCATGAAAACATGACCTTTCCCGAGGCCCTGAAATCGCTGGCCGAGCGCGCGCATATCACGCTCCCCGAGCGGCGGTCGCAAGGGGAGGACGGCGGGCAAAAGGAAAAACTCTATGAAGTCTGCCAGGTCGCGGCGGATTTTTATCATGAACTTCTCCTCAAGGATGCCGGAGCTCTCGCCCGGGAGTATTTGGCCAAGCGGCAGATCACGCCGGAGATCATCCGGGAATTTAAACTGGGCTGGGCGCCAATGGAATGGCGCACGCTTTTTGATCACCTGACGCGCCGGAAATATCCGGAGGCCCTGCTGAAGCTCGCGGCCCTGATCCAGCAGTCGCCCAAAGGGAATTACTACGACACCTTCCGGGGCCGTCTTCTTTTTCCGATCCTGAACCTCCAGAACAAGACGATCGCGTTCGGCGGACGCCTCATCGCCGACCAGGAAGGTCCCAAATACCTGAATTCCCCGGAGACGCCCATCTTCTTCAAGCGGCGCGAGCTTTTCGGATTGAACCTCGCCAAGAAATACATCGATCGCGAGTGGCCGAATCTGATCCTGGTGGAAGGTTACATGGATTTCCTTGCCCTGTACCAACACGGGTTCAGGAACGCGGTGGCAACGCTTGGCACCGCGCTGGGCGAAGACCATGTCCGGCTGATGCGGCGATTCGTGGAAGAAGTGATCGTGGTCTATGACGGTGACAAGGCGGGGGAGGCCGCGGCCCTGCGCGGGCTTGAGATCCTTCTCGAGGGCGGGATGCAGGTGAAGCTCGTGAGCCTGCCCAAAGGAGAGGATCCGGACGATTTTCTCAACAAACGCGGGAATGACGCGTTCGCGGCGTTGCTGAAAGGGGCCAAGGATTTCTTTGACTATAAACTTGAAGCGCTGCTTGCCCGCTACCCGCGCCAGGACGCCCTCGGTCTTTCGAAGATCAGCCGGGAAATGTTCGAGACCTTCCTGAAAGTGAAGAACACCGTCATGCTGGCAACGTATTTCAAACGTCTTTCCCAGGCCTTGCAGCTGGACGAGAATTCCCTCCGCACGGAATACTCCTATCTGGAAAGGAAAAGCGGACCTCCCAAGGAGCGGCCGAAAGAAACCGTGCGGGCACCTGAGTCCGCGAAGCCCTCGCCCGAAGAATTGCTCCTTTTGGTGCTTATGGCCGAAGTCCCTCCTTTTTGTGACCGGGCCTGCGCGGAACTCAAGGATACGGACCTTGTGCTTCCGGCCTCGCGCCAGCTTTTTGAATACCTCCGGCAGATGAGCGAACAGGGGAAAAAGTGCACTCTTTCGGGGCTTCTTAACCGTATTCCCGACGCCGGCTATCGGGAGCAGCTCGTGGCGGTGATGGCCACTTTGGATGATACCTCCGAGAGGGAACAGATCCTCGGGGATTGTCTCGTCAAGATTAAGCAGGGGCATGTCACCGGACGCCTCGAGGAATTGCGCCGCCAGCTCTCTCTTGCCGAGAAAAGCGGGGATGAGGCCCGGGTCCGGACGGTGGCCACCGAATATCAGGAGCTTTTGAAGCTGTCCCGAGATTCCAAAAAGGCAGAATAAATCGCTTGGTTTCGAGAGCTGAGATAACTATAATACGCAGCTCTATGAAAAAAGCGCCTCAAAAATCCATCAAGGCTTTACCTCTCAAATCGACTCCCGTTCCGGCCAAGGCGAAAAAACCGTCTGTCCCCGCGACCCCGGATAAAGGCGCGCCCAAGGGAACGGTCCCGGCCAAGCTGCAAAAAGAGATCATCCAAAAGCTTTTTTCTCTGGGCAAGAAGCAGGGGTTTGTCACCCTGGACCAGATGAAGAAGCAGCTGCCCGAGGAAATGAACAATCCCGAGAAAGTGGAAGAACTTATTATTGCTCTGAACGACAAGGGGATCGAGATCACCAGCGGCGGGACGGGGCCTTCGGGCAAACCCGGGTCCGAGGTGATCCAGGATGTCGAGGTTAAAAAGGGAAAAGATTCGGAGCTGGAAGAGGATGCGGCGGTCGAGGAATACGAGCGGGCGCGCATTGATGACCCCGTCCGCACCTACCTCCGTCAGATGGGGCAGATCTCGCTTCTCACGCGCGAGCAGGAGATCGAGATCTCCAAAAAGATCGAGGCCTGCGAAGAGGAGCTGAAGAAAGCCGTCTATCAGACCGAGGCCGCGCGCTTTGAAGTGCTCGACCTGGCCAAGAAGATCCTGAGCGGCGAGATCCAGCTTGAGTCGATCATCGAAACGGATCAGGAAGTCAAGATCGTGACGATGAAACGCAAACTCCAGCTGCTCATCCGCAAGTTCCGCGCCTCCCGGAAAAAGTCCAGCGTGGCCGACCTTTTGCTGCAGTTCAATCTGAATATCGCGATCGTGGAACAGATCGTCGCGAATCTTCGCGCCAAGCTCCGCGAGCTCAAAAAGAACCGGGACGATATCAAGAAACTCCGCCGGAGCGCTGTCCGCGGCCAGATCGGTAAGATCGAAGAACGGAACCGGCAGATCCTCGAGGAACTCGGGGAACCGGAGGCCAAGCTCCACGAGCATTTCAAGCTCATCATCCGTCGGGAATGGGAACTGACCAAGGCCAAGAAGGCCCTGGTCGGAGCGAACCTGCGTCTCGTGGTGAGCATCGCCAAGAAATACACGAACCGCGGCCTCTCGTTCCTGGACCTGATCCAGGAAGGGAATATCGGCCTCATGAAGGCCGTGGATAAATTCGAATACAAACGGGGCTATAAATTCTCGACTTACGCGACGTGGTGGATCCGCCAGGCGATCACGCGTTCCATCGCGGACCAGGCCCGCACGATCCGCATTCCGGTGCACATGATCGAGACCATCAACAAGTTCTTCCGCGCGTCGCGCCATCTGGTCCAGGAGACCGGACGCGAACCGACTCCCGAAGAGGTCGCTCAGGTCATGAAGATGCCGGTCGAAAAAGTGAAGGGCATTCTCAAGATCGCTCAGGAGCCGATCAGTCTTCAGACGCCGATCGGGGACGAAGGGGACACAAGCTTCGGGGATTTCATCGAGGACAAGTCTGCGGTCTCTCCGGCGAACGCCACCGCCTACAGCATGCTCAAGGAGCAAATGGACGATGTCCTCCTGACGCTGACCGAGCGCGAAGAGAAAGTCCTCCGCCTGAGGTTCGGGATCGGGGACGGTTACCCGCGAACGCTTGAGGAAGTCGGGCATATCTTCAACGTGACCCGCGAACGCGTTCGTCAGATCGAGGCGAAAGCGCTCCGGAAGCTCCGCCATCCGACGCGTTCGAGGAAGCTCAAGAATTTTCTGGATATTAAACTGAGCGAGTAATAGAATTCTCGACAAGATCCCTTCAGTTTGAAGCTTTTTGAGCCGATGCTTTGGATGTTCTTAACCGCGTTGAGGTCAAAATGTCAGAGAATAAAAGGCGTCTGCTGATCGTCGATGATGAAGACGATGTGTGTCAGATCGTCAAGGAGAAGTTCGAGTCCCTGGGCTATGAGGTGCTTTTCGCCCATGATGGCGCGGAAGGTTTTCGGAAGACCGAAGAATCGAAACCGGAGTGTGTGATGCTCGATATTCGCATTCCGAGAGGCGAGGATGGTCTGACCTATCTTCGCAAGATACGCTCTTACCGCCACGACGACCTTCAGGAGCAAACCCGCATCCGCAAAACCCCCGTCATCATGCTCACCGGCGCCGGCGCGACCATGCAGCCGCTCTTTGAGCTTGAGGGGATCAGCGGTTTCATTGAAAAGCCTTTCGACCTCGCGAATCTCCAAAGCAAGGTCGAACAAGTCCTCAAAATCCGTTAGTTCTCCCTTTCGCGTTCTGTGTGCGCGACCCGTTCCGGACGCGGATTTCTCAGTTTTTCCCATGCATAAAAGGATTTTAGAATAGGCGGCGTCAGCGACTTCGTATAGAATACGGCACGCTTTTGACGGGAGTATCCACGGTAGTGACCGGAAAGGAAGAGCCCCTTGAGTTTATCCGCGTTAATAAAAGTTGTCGGCCCCACGGGCTACTATTTGTCCTTGTGCAAAAAACTTAAAATGAATCCCATTCCCGTGAAGGTCCCGGTCTTCGGGGTGCTGAGGACGGATCATGAAGTCCGTAATCTTTGTGATAATTTCGCCAAGGGGGTTCTTCGCGACGAGAAGATCGAACGCGAACTCAGCCAGAAGCGCGCTCCCTGCGTTATCGATTGCGGCGTCAATGTGGGGATCACGATCCGCTGGTGGCTGAGCCTCAACAAGGCCGCCCAAGTCTACGGCGTGGATATGCTGCAGGAGACCCATGACTTCACCCGGAACGCGATACGGGCCGGAGGGCTTGGCGAAGAACGCTATCACGGGATCACGGCGGCTTTATGGTCGTCGAGCGGGAAAACATTCACGATCGATGTCCGGGACCCGTTGTGGGGCGACAATAACCTTTTTCAGGAAAAAGGGGGCGCGAAAAACGACAGGACATTCGTGTCCCGGACGCTCGATGAGATCTTTGCCGGCGAGGCGATCGAAACCGTGGATCTTCTGAAGATCGATCTCGAAGGCGCCGGAGCCGAGGCTCTGAAGGGCGCCACGGAACTTCTCAAGAACACGAAACAAGTGGTTTTCGAAAATCACGGCGAGGAAGAATCTAAAGAAGCCTCGGCGGTCCTCGTCCGGAACGGATTTCTCGTGCGCCGCGTCGGCGAGCGCCAGCATCTGTGGTGGGAAAAAGCCTAAGGTCTTGAATCTTTTCTAATGAGTCGTGACGCTGTCTGAAAAGGCGCGAAGGACTTCTTGCTCTGCCGCCTCGTCCTGGTCCTCCCGATACAAAATCACCTTCGCGTTCTCTTTCCCGAAGTAGGGGCCCCAGAGCGCGATCATGTCCGGCTTCCGGAAAATGACGGTCAGCGGGAGCCCGAGCAATGAAGCCATGTGATACGGCCCGGAATCCAAGCCGATATAGAACCGGCAGCAATGCTTCAGCAGGACCCCGGTCTGGCGCAAGGTCAATTTCCCTGCGGCGCAGAAAATCCCCGGTGCTTTCAGCTTCGAAAACTCACTGCGAGCAAATTCTTCCGCCTGGCCGATGATCAGGATATTCTCGCCGCGGCCGGTCAGATTCCGGATCAGCCTTGCCCAAAAAGAAAAGGGGAGTGTCTTGGAAGGATCGGAGGTGAAGGGATGCAGGACCACGAACGGGTTTTTGTCCTCAAGTTTCTCCTGTTTTAAAAAGGAGGCGATCTCTTCGCGGTCATTCCAGGGGAGCTCCGGAGGCAATGAAGAAGAAAAAGTGCCCGGACAGACCGTGGATGTCAGAGCGATGTTCTGGGTGACTTTGTGGATCTGGTCGGAATTTTTCATGTCCCGGCCCCTCCGGTTAATCAAAAATCCCCATTTCCGGTCATAACCCACGCGAAGGGGGATCCCCGCCAGAAAACAGGCCTGATGGAATTTCTTTTTCGGATTGAAGATGATGGCGATATCAAACCGTTCTTTTCTGATCGCCGAGGTGAGCCCCCAGAGCGAGTCAGGAAGCGTTTCCATGGGGATCTCACGGTCAATGAAAGAAAGACCCTGGACCATGTCCAGATTCTGGCGCTGCGCAAGAACCGAGATCTCCGTGTCCGGATAGCAGCCCTTCAGGAACTGAAGCGCCGGAAGCGTTAGCAGGAATTCGCCGATCCGGTCCGAACGGACACAAAGAATCTTTCGAGGGGGCTGAGGGATCGCTGAAGGAACTCGCATAGGAAGCGATTTTACTATGGCCGGAGTACGACCTCAATGGAAGAATAGGCGAATTAGTGTTTTTGAGGCCGCCGGGGCAATGTTATACTGTGCGGCATTTTCATCCGGCCATCATTGAACTAAGTGCACGCGGAAGCGGTCCGGCACCGAAATGCCGGGTCGGCCCGCGTCACGCTCCAGAGAGGACTTTTCTATGGCAGAAACACTTGGCAGTCTTATCGACAAGCTTTCGATCAAATGCATCCGGGAGCATTTTCTCCGGGAGATGAAGGCCCAGGGGAGTTCCAAGTTCACCCCGCAGGAGATCGACGCCCGGATCGAGCTTCTTGTGAAACAAAAAGAACAACTTCATGGTGAGATCGAGGCTTTCGTGGCGGCCGCCGAGCAGGGTCTTGTGCCGCTCCGGGACGAAAAGATCAAACTCTACAATCCTCTTAACCAGGTGGGACGTATTGAGGACGCCACCTCGATCGCCCGCGCCGTCGATGGCCTGATCCGGAAGAATTTCGAACTCTGGAACCTCGAGGACCAGGCGCGCCGTACCGATGTGGATCTTGCTTTTATCGGAAAGATCAAAAAGGCGATCGATCCCGTGAACCAGCAGCGCAATGACTACATGGACCGGATCGACGCTCTTCTCGAACAGACTTTCAAAAAATGATACGTTCGTTCCTGGTGATCAATCCCTTCGGCATCGGGGATGTCCTCTTTTCGACGCCGCTGGTCCGGCAACTTCACGAAGCCCATCCCGGCGCCAGGATCTATTACCTCTGCAATCGCCGCACCAGCACTTTTCTGAAGAGCCACCCCCTGATCACCAAGCTCTTTATCTATGAACGCGACGAGTTCCGCGCCGCCGAGAAGCGGTCGTTCTGGGAAGGCTCGAAGATGCTTATTTCTTTCCTGAATTCGATACGCAAGGAGCATATCGAGGTCGCGATCGATCTTTCCCTGAACTCCAAGTTCGGGCTTTACGCGATCCTGGCGGGGATCCCGGTGCGCGCCGGGTTCGATCATAAAAAGCGCGGACGTTTTCTGAACCGGAAGCTTCCCCTGGAGGGATTCGACACCAAGCACGCCGCGGAATACTACCTGGATGTTCTGTCGCTTGTCGGGATCACGCCCCGGATCAGTCCCATGGAGATCTATGACGACGCGGAAAGCAAGGAGTGGGCTGCCCGGACCGTGAAACCCGGAAAACTTTTTTTCGGGATTGCGCCGTGCGGGGGGCAGACCCTTGGCTCTTCTACATCCTGGATCATGCGGTGGCCGCTAGAAAGCTTCGCGGCCTTGATCGACCGTCTCGTGGAGCGTTTTCAACCGAAGATCTTTATTTTCGCGAGTCCTGCCGAAAAAGCAGAAGTGGATGATCTTCTGGGGAAGCTCACGCCGGCCGCGCACGAAGCTATTTTGGAGTTGCCGGACAGTTCTTTCAGTAAGCTGATCGCGCTTACGGCCCATTGCGATCTATTTATCAGTAATGACACAGGACCGCTCCGCTTTGCCGATGCCCATGGGAAGAAGATCGTTTCGTTCTTTGGTCGTGCGGATGACCGGGTCTACGGTCCCTTCCCGTTCGACCCGGCACGCCACCGGGTTCTCTCGCATCCGATGCCGTGCCGCCCCTGCTATAAGCGATTTCGCTTCGCGGAGTGCCACGATGACGTCGCGTGCCTCAAGGGAGTCACTGTCGAGGAGGCTTTTCAAGCCTGCGAAGAGCTTTTGGCCGCGGACACGAAGCGCCATTGATCTTTGTGTTGATCTTTGTGTTGATCTTTGTGTTTTTTTAATTGCGGGGGCAATGCTATACTCCTCCCAATGCTTGTGTAGAGGCCTAGATGGGGAAAAATATTGGCAAAATTTGCGGAAGTTCTTTGTTGGCGATCTTCACGCAACGTGACGATGGAGGACCATTGCGAACATGAAGCTTTCCATAGTTATTCCGTGCTATAACGAAAAGAACACGATAAAGATGGTCATTGACGCGGTAAAGGCCTCGCCTTATGGAAATAAGGAGATTGTTTTGGTAGATGACTTTTCTAACGATGGAACGCGTGAATTATTGAAACGCGGTCTCGAAAAAAACGTTGATAGGATGATTTATCAGGAAATGAATTGCGGGAAGGGGGCGGCGCTTAGGGCAGGCATAAAGGCAGCCACTGGCGACATTGTTATCATTCAGGACGCGGACCTTGAGTACGATCCTAATGAATACACAAAAGTCATTTCACCGATCCTGCAGAATAAGGCGGATGTTGTTTTTGGTTCTCGATTTGCAAATGGTGAACCACACAGGGTCGTTTATTTCTGGCACATGGTTGGCAATGGATTTCTGACCCTGCTTTCAAATTTCTTCACCAATCTGAATCTGACCGACATGGAAACTTGCTATAAAGCTTTTCGCCGCGAAATCATCCAGTCCATAACGATTGAGGAAGACCGGTTCGGATTTGAACCGGAGGTTACTGCCAAGGTCTCGAGGAAAAAATGCAGGATCTATGAGGTCGGGATCTCCTATTACGGGCGCACCTATGAAGAAGGCAAGAAGATTGGCTGGAAAGATCGTTTTAGAGCGATTTACTGCATTCTGAAATATAATCTTTTTCGGAGTTAGTGACGGTGGAACCGCTTCTTCAGCTCGACGATTATCTTCTGCCGGCACCGTTACCCGCCTGCATAGCCTTATGCATGTGTTTGGGGTTTAGATATCTCGGGAATTTTTTTGTCCGGGCTCTGAGGCATTCATTTTTGGAACCTGTAGAGTCGGCCGCTGGATTTATCTTAATGACGGGTGTTGTCGCAGTTCTGGTTAACTTATTGGCCTTTTTGGGCCTTGCTTATCTCTGGCCTCTGCGCATCCTGGCTTGGGGGCTCGCAATTCTTGGGCTTGTCGACTTACTGAGGTGCGGGCCGGATTGTTTGATAGCAATGCTTCGGCGGGCGCTAAGTTTTTTTCAAAGGCAATCTCGCCTTGGCAAAACGGCAGTTTTGCTTATTTTTATAACGGGTGTTAGCTTGTTTCTCGCTGCTTTGGGTCCTCCGACCGATGCCGATTCCTTAGACTATCATTTAGGGATTCCTTTGGACATTCTCCGCCATCATCAGGCTTTTCCACATCTAGACTGGTTGCATGCGCGGGTGGTTGGCCTTGGCGAATCTCTGAATATGCTCGGGCTGGCGGGGGGGCCGGATACTCTGGGGGCAGCCCTTCAGTTTTTTGGGCTTGCGTCTATTTTGGCATCATTTCTTTCTTTAGTGAAATCCGATTTTGACCGCATTCTGACGGCAATGCTTGTGCTGGGATGTCCTTTGATGCTTTTTTTGATTCCTAACCAAAAACCACAGATGCTTCCTGTCGCGGCCACGTCCATTGCTCTTACTATGATAGTTCGACGTTTTCGATCAATTGATCCGGTAACAATGGTTCTCGCTTTTGGTGGCGCCTTTTTCGCCATGTCTTGCAAATACTCATTTATCCTGTCAGGAAGCATTGTGGTCGGAACTGGGCTTATCGCTGCGCATAAGAGTAAACGATTGGACATAGCTCTATGGATTACGTTGGCGGGGCTATTGATTTTCTTTTTTCCGATTTGCCTTCAAAAACATCTTTTTTATGGTGATCCTATTTCGCCTTTGCTCGAGAGATTTTTTACTCACGGACAGGTTTCAGTTATTGCTTTTGCTAATTATCTTAAATGCTATAG
>Ga0118677_10012102_pt1 | contig 12748 bp, 8 predicted proteins | sample AliMusrvi5mmetaG_FD_86154 | JGI IMG/M metagenome (GOLD analysis project Ga0118677, IMG submission 86154)
TCATATACATCGGGAATATTACTGCTTAACCCTTCTATTACAAGCCGTGGTCCTTGTATGTTATAGCTTAATGCAACTGAAAGCCCTAAACTATCGGCAGTATAAGTAAGTATTCCATTGATTACGTAAGGTGCTTGTCCAAACATTTTGTGTGTTACAATATTTCCTGCTTTATACAAACCCCATTGATTTGTATAGCTTTTATCAATGGTTGAACGGGAATCAACAATTGTAATATTTGCCCGAAAATCGAATTGTTTGGTAATTATTTTTTTTCCTTCAAGTTCAATTCCCTTTGCCCAGGATTGACTGCTATTCAGCCATGTATAACCTTCATTGCTCCCATTGTTAACCAGTTCAATATGATTTTTAAAATCTTTATAAAATACACTCAATGAAAAATTATCACCTTTATTAAAATAAGTTTCAAGCCGTAAATCATAATTATTTATTTGTACCATTTTAAGATTTGGATTCCCCAAAACATTTGATTGTAGTTCATAATCGTATGCTACCATGCTAGAAAGCTCACGAATACTGGGACGAGCAACTGTCTGGCTAAAATTCAATCTTAAATTTACAGGTGTCATTTCACTTTTATTCAACTTGTAAACAATGTTAACACTGGGGAGATAGCTTGTTTTATTAAAATTGGATGGATTAATTAACGGACCACTTGCATAATCTATTCTGCGGGCATCACCGGAAGCTAAACCTAAATCATCAAATAATTTGGCATCAGTATAAATATGTGCTTGCTCCATCCTTACTCCGCCTGATAATCGTAATGCAGGAATTAACGCATAATCAAACATAATAAATGCGGCAGTTAAATTGCTATTGCCAAAATTATGATTGCTTTGATGAGCGCCTTCAATATAATATCTTTGAACAGTATGCATTGTTATTCCATTTTCAATTATTGGTTGAATAGCAAATTTATCAGGACTGAAAGGATCGCTATGTTCATGCCCTTTCACCAGATCAATTGCATAATCGCCATCTGCTACACCGTAATCATATTGATCACTGATTTTATGGTTATATTGATAAGCCCCGCCAAATTTTAATTTTCTAACTAAATTTGGTTTATTGTCAAGAGGCAATTCTGCTGACAATCTTGAGTCAACTAAATCATCCGTTAAATATCTGAAATATCTGTGGACTGCATTTGGTGAAAGAGAGGTGACATTAAGACCTCCGCTAGTATCCGAAGGCATAATCAAATTTTTGAAGTCAGGAGCATTGCTCTTTCCATTGGTGTAAGAAGCGTTCAATTCAATTTTTAATTTTGGCCCCGGAATGTAATGTTCCGATTTTAGTTGATACACTAGTTGTTTACGTGATTCGTAAAACTGACTTTGTAATTGAGAAGAATAATTTTCACCATTCCCTGCATTAGGATTAATTAATAGTCCATTGCGAACATTGTTAACGCCAGTCATATTAGGCATAAACATTAATGAGATGCTATGATTATGGTTGTATTTATAAGCTAAATTTAACAAAGCGCTCCAACCGTTTGTTTCCTTACTGATTACCTGATTATAAATTTTAAGTTCTTTGCTTCCGTCATTATTAATACCATCTATGTGATTAGCTGTCGAGCCGGGGTCATACTGAAAAGCGCTTGAATAACGAAAACCGGCTATGAATCCAAGTGGTTTGCCGAATAATTTTGTTTGATTACCAATACTAAAACTCTGACTAAAATTCAAAGGAGCTTTTCTGGTGGTAGTATTCCAGTTGTTTGGAAGTGATTGGCTTGATTTAACTGCTGCTGCATTGATTAAATCAAAAGCTTTAGATTCATAATTCGTTTGAAATGTTTTTAAAGCTTTTGCATACGCATCTTGATCATTAAAAAGATCATTCCCTAAAAGCCCAAGTTTTATAAGCCCAAGTTTGGTATAATTATCATTCCAGTTACTATTAAAATAGTTTTGATTGCTGTAAACATTTGTGATACCCATAGAATTAAAGTAGTTGCCTAAACCTAAAGCTACAAACTCATCATATCTGGTTATTGCTTGTGATGAATGTAACCCATTCCATGTTTTTGTATTTGCAAAATTTGCATGATTAAATTCACGAAAATTATTATCATATCCCAACCAATCGGTTGAACTGCGTTCGCTGGAAACCACATCTTTAAAAGTGGTTTGGTTGTTATATCCAAATGAAGATTCAATATTTATAGAAAGTTTTTCCGGATAATCTTTTGTTTCAACCGAAAGGTAAGCGCCAGCCCAATCGCTTGGCAAATCAGGGCTTGCTGTTTTTGTAATGATGATATTATCAACTAAACTTGCAGGGAATAAGTCTAATTTAATGTTATTTGTAAATGGATCTAATGTGGGTATTCTTGAACCATTAATTGCTGTCTTTATATATCTGTCACCAATTCCGCGAACAGTAATGAAAGCGCCATTGGTTGACACACCTGCTATGCGCGCAACTGCAGAGGAAACATTGACATCTCCAATTTTTTTTATTGTTTCCGCTGAAATATAATCAATGAGTGTTGGTGATTTTTTTTTCACATTAACCATGAAATTATCTTTCGCTTTCACAGCAGTTCCAACAATTTCAACTTCTTTCAACGCTTGTGAAACAGGGACTAATGAAATATTTTTAATTATTATTTCTCCATTTCTAGGGTTAATTGTTTCTTCTGTTGGCTTATACCCAATAAAAGTAATAACCATTATTTGAGGAGTAGTAGCAGGTATTTTAAGAGAATAATTACCATCAAAATCTGTCATCGTTCTGATCGCATTATTAGATTTCAAATTAATCGAAGCACCGATAACTGTTTCGCCATTTTCATCAGTAATTTTTCCTCTAATGATTCCCTGTCCAAAGGAAAATGAATATATGATGATACTAAAAACTAGAGTTAAGAAATATTGTTTCATCTAAAATATTTGTTTGTTATATGAAAGATGCAACATATGTAATTTCATCTTTTTTGTTTTACAAAACATACTAATATTGGATTGATAATTTTTCATCAATTATTAAAAATTTATTTATCACAATATTTTGTATTTATTAGAATCAAATCCACAGATAATTTGAATTATTGTGGATTTGATTCTAATTGTAAGGCTATTTAAATATTTTTAATCTTTAATTATTTTTCTGGTAAATTTTATTCCATCTATTGATAGTTCAATAAAATATTGACCATTTGAAAATGAAGACATATCAATATTTTCCTTGTGTTTCCCAGTGAATGAACTAACTATTTTACTTAATAATATTTTCCCTGTTATATCATATATTTTATAAGTATTTGCATTGCTTTGATAAGATGTGTTAAATTCTAATGTGAGTGCATTTTTAAAAGGATTCGGATAAACATTAAATGCATTATTGGATAGATTCATTTTGTTAATTCCAACATTAATAGAAATTGTAACAGGTGCTGAAGTAGAAACAGAATCTACATTATCTTTTGCTTTGGCTGTTATTATTGCTGTTCCTGAAATGCTATTCCAGTTTATTGTATATGGCGCTGAATTAACAACGCCAATTGATGAACCGTTAACAAAAAATTCGACTGATAAAATTGTTCCTTCACTTGGAGTAGCATTTGCAGATATAGTAACAACATCTCCAATTTTAAATGAAGCATTATTGACAGGAGAAGTTATACTAACAGTGGGAGGAATATGTGAATCTGGAATTGAAATTGTAACAGGTGCAGAAGTTGTAACAGAATCTAAATTATCTTTCGCTTTGGCTGTTATTATTGCTGTTCCTTTAATGCTCGTCCAATTTATTGTATATGGCGCTAAAGTAGAAGTGCCAATGGATACGCCATTTACAAAAAATTCTACAGACGCAATTGTACCATCACTTGATGCTGCATTTGCTGCAATAGCAACAACATCACCTATTTTATATGAGGCATTATTAGCAGGAGAAGTAATACTAACTGTTGGAAGAACGTGATCAACTACATAAATAGTATCAGGAATAGAAATTTTTACAGAATCTAAATTATCTTTTGCTTTGGCAGTTAGAATTGCTCTACCTTTAATGCTTGTCCAATTCATTGTGTAAGGTGCAGAAGTGGCAGTACCAATAGATGTACCATTTACAAAAAATTCTACAGACGCAATTGTACCATCACTTGATGCTGCATTTGCTGCAATAGCAACAACATCACCTATTTTATATGAGGCATTATTAGCAGGAGAAGTAATACTAACTGTTGGAAGAACGTGATCAACTACATAAATAGTATCAGGAATAGAAATTTTTACAGAATCTAAATTATCTTTTGCTTTGGCAGTTAGAATTGCTCTACCTTTAATGCTTGTCCAATTCATTGTGTAAGGTGCAGAAGTGGCAGTACCAATAGATGTACCATTTACAAAAAATTCTACAGAAGAAATTGTTCCATCTATAGACGCAGCATTCGCGGAAATAGCCACAACATCACCTGTTTTAAATTTAGTATTGTTTAAAGGGGAAGTAATACTTACTGTTGGAGGAGTATGAATATTAGCTTGTGGATAAGTTAAACTAGGTATTTGAATTTCACTTCCAATAGGGTTATTTGCAACAAATTTTACTAATCCACCAGAAGGAGTTCCAAGTTGAATATTCAATTCAAATGATAATTTCCCATCAGTCGTAATTTGAGCAATTAATATTCTATTCGTATCTGCATTAGGACCAACAGCGCCTGGAGTTTGACCCGGCACTCCTGTTTGACATGCCCATGCACCATTGTTAGTTATAAATAAATTTCCTAATTGACTTGTTGAATTAAAAACATCAAGTTCAGAACTGAGACCAACAAATGTTACTGAATTAGGGGAACCGGTAATCATACCATCTTGAATAGTTAAAGGAATCCCTGCTGTTGGGTCATTATTTTTCAATACACCATCTGAGTTAACAACTGTAGCCACGCCGTTGTCGTCAGTTTTAAGAATGCCAAAATTTCCTGCACATGCAGCGCCAACAGACAACCATGAATCAAGCATAACAGTATTGTTTTTAGCTTGAGTTTTGGTATATTTAGGTTCAATGTCACCTCTATCTTCATTATTAAAAAATGAAGTTGTTGTTGCAATTTTTAATGTATGATTTTTATTTCCGTATGCCATCTGAAATGTATATCCTGGAAGCATGTCTACATAGATTCTATATGTAACAGATCCAACAGGTAATGTTCCAATGCTCGCAATAGAATCATCAGCATTTGATACATAATATTTTTCTACAATAATTTTTTCCAATCCATTCTGAGCATGTGCAAAAACACCAAGAATCATAAGGCATACGCCCAACATTATTTTTTTTGTAATACTTTTTTTCATAATCATGTTTTGTTTAATTTTAATTATTGTATTTAAGTTCATCAAATTTTATTTCTGATTCTTCGGGATTACCTGTAACAAATTTCACCATGCCACCAGTCGGTGTACCAAGTTGAATATTCAATTCAAAAGATAATTTTCCATTGGTTGTAAGTTGTGCAATTAAAACTTTATTGTCATCGTTCGGTCCTTTAACTCCGCCTGCAGCAGCCCATCCACCATTATTGGTAGAAAAAACTGAATCATTTTTTGTTTGATTAAAAAAGTTCATGTCTAAATTGAACTGTTTAAAATAAGGGAAGGTACCATTTGTAAATCCATCTGCTTTCCCAAGTGACGGTCTTCCTTTTAATACTGATCCATCTTTGTCATCTAATAATGGAATACCAGTATATAACCTACAGGCAGCGCCCATTGTAAGCCATGAATCCAATGCAACAGTATTTTTATTAAATTCTTTTTCATGTATATTGAACCCTGTTAATGCAGAAACATAGGTATTATTAAAGAATGTTGTTGTAGTTTTTATACATAGCAGATGCTTTTTATTTCCATAAACAAGTTGAAGAGAATAACCGGGTTTCATATCTACATAAATTCTGTAAGTAATGGAACCAATTGGAAGCACGCCGCCTGTGGTATCTTTATCTAAAACATTTGATGTATCAGAAACATAATATCTTTCTACGATAATCCCTTCCAATGCTGTGCGATCTTCATCTGTCAATTTATATTTATTTTTATACTGTGCTTGTATTTTCAAACTGCCAAATAATAGAATTAAAAAGACGAAAAAAATAGAATATTTCATGTTTGTTTTTTTGGAATTAATTAATTTTTATCGTTTAAAATTTAATCTAAAAAAATATCAATTAATTATATTTTAAAAGCCATGCAAATTTAAAATCGGCAAGTGAAGAATAGGTAATGCTGATTTAATCGTTATGTTATGATTGTGTAAATTTTTAAATAATAACATAAATTATATTTACATTGAGTTTACAATATATTTAATCTTGTTGTTTTTATTTTCAATCGAAATCAGTAAAAAAGGAACTTAAATTTAAACCCAGAAAGTTCTTCGTAAAAACCCAATTTGTCTGGCTTGTGTTTTAAAGAATCCAATATTCATTCTTGAAGAAACTAATTCATTGATTTGATCAATGATTATTTCCTGATTCATTTTTACCCATTCTCTGTATTGTGAATTTTTCTGATAATTAAATGGCAACGAATCAACAAATGGATTGATAATGAAATCATCATTAAACATACCTGCGCCAACTTTATTGGCATCTCTTGCATTGCAGTATTGTTCATAATGTCCTTTAACAGGCATCATAAAAATTGGCTTTTTAAGATACATGGCTTCACACACAGATTCAAAACCTGCTGTAGTAATAAAACCCTTGCAACTCGCCATTAATTGAAGAAATTTTTCATCATTCAGTTTGTGGAAAGTAAGCGTTTCATCATATTTGTATTCTTCTTCAACATCTGTTCTATCCCAGAAACAATGCATCACAACGTCTGGTCTTGTTTTGTGCCATTCAATAATATCATTGCTTAATCCTTTATTAAGAATATAGGTTAAAAAAAAGTCTTCTGATAATGGCTTAAGTCTGTAAATAGAATTCCTCAACAATGGCGGAATGACAACTAATTTAGAAGATTGATTACTTAAAGGATAAAAAGATATTGCAAATTTCTTTTTGGAACCTAAAGCTGTTAATCGTGTGAAAAACTTTATTGCCATTTTTTGCCAAAATCCTTCTTTAGGAAATTTAAATTCAGGATGTAAATAAACGTATTGATGTGCAACGCTTACAACAGGAATTCTTGCATTATAAATCAATTTATATAAACCTGTTAATGGCTCATAAAAATTAATAATAAGATCAGGTTTGTATTCCTTAACCTTATTGTTTATCAATTTCAGATTTTTTAAAAAAACTGGTAATAATTTAAGGTTATAAGAAATACTTTTTAAAATCTGAATAGATTTCACATCCTTGTCTGTAATAAAATTAGGACTTTGAAACATGTAAACAGGAACGCCAATTCCTTTAGTAAAAAAATCAGGAATCTGTCTTTTAACGCTACAGCCAACCATTACAGCCGATACAATATATCCGTTATATTCTAATGTTTTTTTAAAAGCGAGAGCCTGTGTCATGTGTCCGCGCCCTTCTCCTTGTACGATAAACAAACATCTTGCATTATTAAATTTCATAGTTTTATATATTTTGCTTTTTTAAATACTTTTTTAGTTTTCAGAAATAAAGACAGGCAAAGAGGCAGCAGTTTCTTTTGCAATAAATTCATTGTAATAATGAATCTTCCAATTCCCTTGAAAATCCTCGGTTAGAGCGGTAAGTGATTCAATCCAGTCTCCAGAATTTAAATAATGAATACCATTAATTATTTTATTTGCCGGTGCATGAATATGTCCACATATAATACCTGAACATTTTTTATCTGCTGCAATCTGTGAAACGACTTCTTCAAAATTGCTGATAAATGATACAGCCGTTTTCACTTTCGATTTGATAGCTTGTGATAATGAATAATACGGAAGTCCTTTTCTTATGCGACGATTATTAAAAATTTTATTCAACCAAAGTAAAAATGTATATCCTACATCACCAAGTTTAGCAATCCATCTGAAATGCGTTGAAATAGAATCAAAAATATCTCCATGACATACATAATATTTTTCTCCAAACGATTCATAAATATAATCTTTAACAATTGTAAAATTCCCGATGGTAAGAGGTAATACTTCATCTAAAAAATCATCATGATTTCCACGAATATAGGTTACATTGGTATCCTTATTTTCCAAGGCTTTCATGATGAATTTAAATAAACGTGTATGTTTTCTTTTCCATTTGCTCCCTTTGCTCAACTGCCATCCATCAATAATATCGCCATTTAGAATGATATTTTGTGCTGTGTGATTTTTTAAAAATCTGACCAATTCTTTCACTTTAGAACCTTTACTTCCAAGGTGAACATCTGATATGACAATCGTTTTATATTGCATCTTTTTAATTTTGTATAAAACTACTCGTCAGTTATTAATTGAAGGTATTCTAATGATTAAGTTTAAATGAATTTTTTATACTTAAAAATTAACTTATTGTTAACTATACAGCTAATAGAGGACTGTTTGGATATATTATATATTTTTACAATCCGTTTAGTATCATCATAAAAAAATTAGATAATAACCAGACTACTTTTTTTAATAAATGAATAGAAAAATATTATTAAAGAATCTCCTTTTACAAAGCAATCGGTTAAATCTAAAAAACCGTCGCGCACCTGAAGGAGTTATAGATTATGATATTCCAGAAAAAATATTAAAATCTGATTTTGGTTCTAATTTTCTATGGGGCGTTTCTGCATCTTCTTTTCAATCGGAAGGCGCTTATAATATTGACGGAAAAGGGATTTCTATTTGGGATAATTTTTCGCAAGAAAAAGGAAAAATAAAAAGCGCTGAACATGCTGATATTGCTTGCGATTTCTATAATCACTATGCTGAAGATATAAATCATATCAAATCTTTAAATTTTAATGTTTACCGTTTTTCTTTGTCATGGTCGAGAATATTGCCGGAAGGAACAGGAAAAATTAATGAAAAAGGAATTGAATTTTATCATCGAGTGATTGATCATTGCATTCATACTGGTTTAATTCCGTATGTTACATTGTATCATTGGGATTTGCCTCAAATACTTGAAAACAAAGGCGGTTGGACGAATCGTGAAATTATCAATTGGTTTTCTGAATACGTTCAAGTTTGTGTAAAAGAATATGGTGATAAAGTAAATAACTGGATGATTCTAAATGAACCATTATCTTTCACGGGTTTGGGATATATGATGGGAATGCACGCTCCCGGAAGAAAAGGAATAAAAAATTTTCTACCTGCTGTGCATCATGCAGCGCTTTGTCAAGCAGAAGGTGGACGCATCATTCGGCAACTTTATCCAAAAGCAAATATTGGCACAACATTCTCCTGTTCCTTTGTTGATCCAATAAACAGCAGAAAGAAAAATTTGAAAGCTGCCAAGAAAATTGATGCAATTTTAAATCGTCTGTTTATTGAACCTGCATTGGGATTGGGTTATCCGGTGAATGAGTTATCTTTTTTAAAAAATATTAAAAAGTATTTTAAATCTGGTGATGAAGAAAAATTAAAATTCGATTTTGATTTTATCGGCATTCAGAATTATACACGAATCATAGCAAAATTTAGCTTTTCGATGATTCCTTTGTTTGTTAAAGTTGTTTCGCCTGAAACTATGGATGTTACTTTAAACGAAATGAAATGGGAAGTTTATCCTGAAGGAATTTATAGAATTCTCAAGCAATTCGGCAGTTACAAAGGAATTAAAAAAATTATCATTACTGAAAATGGCGTTTGTTTTCCTGATGTTTTAAATGATGGAAAAATTAATGATCAACAAAGAATACAGTTTTTCAAAGAATACTTGGCGTATGTTTTAAAAGCGAAAAATGAAGGTGTGAATATTGATGGATATTTTGTGTGGTCTGCAACAGATAATTTCGAGTGGGCTGAAGGTTACAATCCTCGATTTGGATTGATTTACATTGATTATGTAACACAAAAAAGATATATTAAAGATTCAGGATTTTGGTTTAAAGATTTCCTGAAATAAAAAATTAATATTGATAGATATAACTACCATCTTCAATTATCTGAATATTTTTTTGTCCTAATTTTTTTCTGAGATTTTGAATAAGTCTGTCAATGGTCTGTTGTTTCACATTTTTAATCTCATCGTGATTCCAAATACTTAAATAAATTTCTTCTCGCCTAATAATTTTATTTGGATTAGAAATCAATAATGACAGCAGATCAAATTCTTTTTCCGGAAGAATATGTTTCACATTATCTTTAATTGCAATACAATTTTCTTTATCAATAATAATATCAGCATGAATTTTTTGATTAACCGATTTTTCTCCATTTTCAAGCAGTTCATACCTTTTAACAAGTTTTTCTATCCGATTAATTAGTATTCGAGGCGAAATAGGTTTTGTAATATAATCATCTGCTCCAACAAAAAACCCAGTGTTTCTAGAATAATCTTCATTTCGTGCAGTTAAAAAAACAATAATACTTGAATTCAATTCCGGTATTTTTTTCAATTCATGACATGTTTGAAAACCATCCATTTCAGGCATCATCACATCTAAAATAATCAGATGAGGCAATTCATTTCTGGCAATATCAATCGCATCAAAACCATTTGAACAAGTCAAATACTGATAACCGCTCCGTTTAATATTATATCCTAAAAATGAACGAATATCAGGATCGTCATCCACTAATAAAATTTTATATGAATCAGCTTTCATAAGCTATACCGTTATTATTGCTTTTTTTATAAATAAGTTCTTCGATAATAATATCTCTAACAACTGAAATATGAATCTTGGTTTTCAATGCAATTTGACTTGACAATAAATCTCTGGAATAAAATAATTTTTTAACATATTCTTTTGATTTTTCATCAGGATGAATAATATAATCAACCTTTTTTAAGGTTTGTTTTGAATTTTTTGTTGTTGTGTGCGTTTTTGTTTTCATATGTTGAATTTTTATCCTTTTTTTAAAGTAAATGCAAAATTAGTTCCTATGCCAATCGTACTTTTCACATTAATATTTTGATTATGTGCATCTATGATGTGCTTAACAATTGCAAGTCCCAAGCCCGAACCACCTTGTTCGCGAGAACGACTTTTATCAACACGATAGAAGCGTTCAAATATGCGTGAAATATGTTCTGTAGAAATGCCAATTCCATTGTCTTCAACTGCAACCAAAATATTATCATCCATATCAAAAAACCCAATCTTTGTAGTGCCTCCAACATTATTGTATTTTATGGAATTATCCGTGAGATTGGTTAACACCTGACGAATTCGTTCTCTGTCGGCAGAAACTAAAATTGGCTGAACATAATTTGTTTCAAAATTAATTTTGATATTTTTCTTCTGGGCTTTTATTTCCAAGGCTTCCATCACTTCTTTCATTAAAAGAACTACATCAAATTTTTCATATTGCAATTTTAATTGTCCTGATTCTAAAAGCGAAATAGTTTCTAAATCTTCAACAATGGAAATCATTCGATTGATATTTTTTTCAGCTCTGACTAAATATTCTTTATTGATAATCGGATCATCCATTCCTCCTTCTAATAAAGTAAGAATGTACCCTTGAATATTAAAAATGGGTGTTTTCAATTCATGCGAAACATTGCCAACAAATTCTCTGCGATAAACTTCTGATTCTTTTAATTTTTCTATTTCGTCTTTCTTATCCTGAACCCATTGCAGAACGTCATTTTCAACATCTTTCAATCCTTGATTATTTTTAAGAAATAAAAAATCTTTTTGAGGCGTTTTCAGTGTATTAATAACCTTGTATAATATTTTTATTTTTTCATTAATAAATCGTTGAATAAAAAACCTATAGAACAGATATATCAATAAAGACGAGATGAAAATGACTATTGTAATATAAAGCCATAGATGAACATTATTGTATAAATAGGATGCCAATAAAAAAATACTAATACTTATTAAAATATTAAACAAGATTAAAAGGGCAATCGTACGGATATTAAAACTTTTCATAAAAATAAATTAGGTTTTATTGCATTGTAATTATGCTTCATATTTATAACCAACCCCTTTAATTGTTTTAATATTATCAGAATTTAATTTGATACGAATCTTGCTGATATGCACATCAACCGTGCGATCACAAACAACTTCATTTTTCCAAACAGCAGAAAGAACTTCATCTCGGGTAAAGACTTTGTTGGGCTTTAATGCAAGCAGAGTCAGCAATTCAAACTCTTTTTTTGGCATGTTAATTCTCTTGTTGTCTTTATAAACAATATATTCTTCTTTGTCTATTATCAAATCATTCACAGTGATTAACTTTTTCGTGGAAGCAGTTTCTTCTGTCACTGGCACTAACTGTCGTTTCAGAAGAGCATTAATTTTTTTTATCAATAATCGAGGTTTAATTGGCTTTGCAATAAAATCATCAGCGCCGGTATCAAATCCTGCTATTTGTGTATAATAATCATTCTTAGCGCTTAAAAATATAATCAATGAATTTTGCAGTTCAGGAATTTGTTTTAATTCATAACACGTATCAACACCGTTCATTTCAGGCATCATAATATCTAAAATGATCAAATGCGGTATTTCTTTTTTAGCAATTGAAATGGCATCTTTTCCATTGGTAGCAGTATAAACCTGAAATCCTTCTTTCTTGAGATTGTAACTTAAAAAGACGAGAATATCCGGTTCGTCATCTACCAGAAGAATTTTGTATTCATTATTTTCCATATAAGTAT
>Ga0118677_10012104_pt1 | contig 12747 bp, 8 predicted proteins | sample AliMusrvi5mmetaG_FD_86154 | JGI IMG/M metagenome (GOLD analysis project Ga0118677, IMG submission 86154)
GTGGCGATGCTTCCAGAGTACGTCGAGGAGCAGACGCGTGTCAGCAAGTGGAGCATGATCCGTGCGGAACGCAAAGGTTATTCGGTGCCCAGCCGTCTAATCGGACAGACGGTGCGCATACGCCGCTACGAAGAGCACCTCGATGTGTATGTTGCCGGGCTCCTGCAGGTGTCGATGCCGCGCCTGACAGGCGATCAGACGCACGCGGTCAACTATCGTCACATCATCGAGTGGTTGTTGCGAAAACCGGGTGCCTTTGCCGAATACCGGTTCCGCGCCGATCTGTTTCCTTCACTGGTCTTCCGGCGGGCCTATGATCGTCTGTGCGAAAAGTGCCCGCAACGCACGGCCGACTTGGAGTACCTGCGCATCCTGCGGCAAGCGGCGACTACGATGGAGTCGGATGTCGAGCGGGTACTCGTGGAACTGGAGGGCAAGGGACTGACCCCGCGCTGGCATATGTTGATGGAGTTCTGGCCTCATCCCGCCGTCGAACTTCCCGCACTTCAGCCACTTCAGGTTGACCTGAAATGCTATGACGCCTTGATTGGTTGCCAGGAGGTGCCGGCATGAAAGAAATACCCTCCCTTCTGCGTGCCTTGAATCTCGGCGAGATCGCCCTAAAATCAGAGGAACTGACACTTCAGGCCGGCCGAGAAGGCTGGAGTCATGAGCAGTACCTGCGGGTGTTGTGCGAACTGGAACTGGATCGCCGGGGAAAGAGACGGACGGAACGCCTGCTAAAGGAATCGCGCCTGCCCGACGGAAAAACCATGGCGACGCTGGATCAGGAGCGATTGCCCAGCAAAGTGCGACGACAGTTGGCGTCTTTGTTGGAAGGACGTTTTGTTCATGAAGCCGGCAACATCCTCGCATTCGGGCTTCCCGGCCGTGGCAAAACACATCTGTTGTGCGCCATTGCGCATGAATTGATCCTCCGGCATGGCTCCCGTGTGCTGTTTCTGCCCTCGATGCACCTTGTGCAGCAACTCCTGATTGCCAAGCGCGATCTGAAACTGGAGTCGTTTCTGCGCAAACTCGATGGCTTCGATGTCGTCCTGCTGGATGATATCGGCTACATCCAGCAATCCCGTGAGGAAATGGAGGTGCTCTTCACCTTCCTTTCCGAACGCTATGAGCGCAAGAGCATCATGATCAGCAGCAATCTGCTTTTCAGCGACTGGGACAAGATATTCAAGGATCCGATGACCACTGCTGCCGCCATTGACCGAATCGTTCACCACTCGACGATCCTCGAACTCGACGGCGAAAGCCAACGCATACCGATGGCAAAAAAGCCGAAAGGAGGTGGCTAAGCCATTTTTTCCGGCGCCGCCCCCCTCGGGGGGCGCCCCTCCCGAAGGCCCTTCGGGCCTTACGGGTCCCAGGGGAAAGGAGTGGCGTCACATCCGTGCCGCCACCCAGTCACCTTGCAATACCAACCACCAGGAACTCAAACACACTCATGGCAGTGAGTAAGTGTAGTTGTCGTCAGAGGAAAAAGTAATTGTCGTTGACCACCAGTTGTGATTGGCGGGCAAAGGCCGCTTGGATACACTGCCGGCCTGCGTGGCGGCTGCATACAACTGGTTGTGATTGGCGGGCAAAGGCCGCTTGGATACACTGTTCCAGTCCCTCACCAACTACCTCAACCAGTTGTGATTGGCGGGCAAAGGCCGCTTGGATACACTGCCTCTGCCGTCGGATACCCGCAATCATGGTTGTGATTGGCGGGCAAAGGCCGCTTGGATACACTCGAACAGGTCTGCCATGCGCTTCGCATACGTTGTGATTGGCGGGCAAAGGCCGCTTGGATACACTTGACGAGCAGTCAATCCGCGTCGCCCTAAAGTTGTGATTGGCGGGCAAAGGCCGCTTGGATACACTGGCACGACAAATACACCGAGGTCCATTACAGTTGTGATTGGCGGGCAAAGGCCGCTTGGATACACTTACGATCGCATGCAGCAATTCGTGGAATCCGTTGTGATTGGCGGGCAAAGGCCGCTTGGATACACTCTTCCTGGCAAACGGCGTGGCGGGCGATTAGTTGTGATTGGCGGGCAAAGGCCGCTTGGATACACTCGACCTTTGCGCTGGCATCGGAATAGGAGAGTTGTGATTGGCGGGCAAAGGCCGCTTGGATACACTTACGGCGGACGTTCACCGCCACCTTGAAGGGTTGTGATTGGCGGGCAAAGGCCGCTTGGATACACTCACGAGGACGACGAACAACGAGATTGTCAGGTTGTGATTGGCGGGCAAAGGCCGCTTGGATACACTCCTTGCCGATCTGGGCGGCGATCTCTTTGGGTTGTGATTGGCGGGCAAAGGCCGCTTGGATACACTGAAACGCCGCAACAATACGAGCAACAAATGGTTGTGATTGGCGGGCAAAGGCCGCTTGGATACACTCCTTTACTTTGCAGACCCATCCATAACTACGTTGTGATTGGCGGGCAAAGGCCGCTTGGATACACTGCAGACGACGTTGACGTTGACGACCTCCTGTTGTGATTGGCGGGCAAAGGCCGCTTGGATACACTCCGGACCATCCGCAGACTGCCCGGCGCGTAGTTGTGATTGGCGGGCAAAGGCCGCTTGGATACACTTCTCCGCCGACCTGGCGCATCTGGCGTGGCGTTGTGATTGGCGGGCAAAGGCCGCTTGGATACACTTCTGCTCGAGCATCATGCCCAGCCCATTCCGTTGTGATTGGCGGGCAAAGGCCGCTTGGATACACTCCATTGATCTGCTCAGCACTACCGCCGACCGTTGTGATTGGCGGGCAAAGGCCGCTTGGATACACTCCTGCATTCTCCGGCCGCACGTAGCCACGGGTTGTGATTGGCGGGCAAAGGCCGCTTGGATACACTGGTCGGGCCGACATCTCAACACTCCCCGGCGTTGTGATTGGCGGGCAAAGGCCGCTTGGATACACTCGGTCTCCACTGACAGCACGGTCCATAGACGTTGTGATTGGCGGGCAAAGGCCGCTTGGATACACTCGAGTGCCTTTGCCGCAGGATTCACAAGAGTTGTGATTGGCGGGCAAAGGCCGCTTGGATACACTATACCCCCTGTAAAGCGTTGCTTTGCAGGGGGTTTCTTTCTTTTTCTTCACAGAAATTCAAGTTGAACCGGCGCTTGTTCGGTTGGTTGCCGTGTTTTTCCAGCCAAAACCTCCATTTTCCCAAACTGATGATCGGTCAGGGTCACGACACGCACCTGTCCGTCATCCGGTAGTGCACAGTGAATGACCTTGCGATGCACGACGCTCATCTCTTCGCTGACGCAGTAACGGGCATACACTGAGAATTGAAGCATACAAAATCCATCGCGCAACAGCGCCTTGCGGAACTGTGCGTATGCCCGCCGGTGTTCCTTGGAGTCCACCGGCAAATCGAACATGGCCATCAACCACATGCCTTTGTACGTCGAAAAACTCATGACAACCGCAACGCGGTGCAATCCACCGGCAGTTCCAGCCGAGTTGCCTCCCCGGCGAAGATCGCCGCAAGATTGGCGGACATGCATCCGAGCACATCGAATACGGTGCGCCATTCGCCCGCCATCTCCAGGCGACCCAACAGCGGTCGCAACAGTTGCGCCTTGGCCTCTTTGTCCAGATCCATGCCCTTGCCGTCTTGCGCCACCATCTTGACCACCTGCCGGTCAATCAACGGGCGGAACGGTTCCATGAGGTCGTCGGCAAGGCAGAATGGATTCTCCCGGTTGCAATGATGGAGACCATAGGCAACCGTCAACCCGCTGGCAACAATGGCGCGGGCCATCATGGCGCGCAGAATTGCATAGCCATAGTTGAGCAAATGATTGGGCGGCGGGCCATCCTGCGGTTGCCGCCTGAAATCGGGATCGTCAAATAAAGCCTGCCAGTAACGCCGGGCGGCCTGACCTTCCACGTTGGACGTGTCGCCGGATTTTACTGTTGTTGCAAGCATGACAAGGCCGCAGTCGTCGCCGCGTAATTCGCGCAACACCGCCGCTTGGGACAGGATTTTGGCTTCGACAACCTGCGCCCAGAGACGCTTCGTGGTTGGCAACGAAGCCGAAACCTGCTGGCGCAACCGTTGCGAGTGAAGCGTGTTGGCATAGAGTGGCAGCAAAAGACTGACGGGCAGGCAACGATTGTCGCAAATCACCGCCACGCCGCCACACTCGGACAAGGTGGCCAGAACCGGCTGCGTCAGGGTCAACCAGGAAGTCCCAAGAACCAGCACGCCAATTTCATCCATCGGCATGGAACATGGCGGCTGTTCCTTGCGCGCGACAATGAGTTGCCGGTTCTCGACGCGCAGGCTGGCGGCACCCTCGGAAATGTCCACGATGCGGTCACCCATCCGTTTCTCCTAAGGGCGAAACACGAACAATTCGACATGCGCTTTTCAACAAATCTTTATAGCCTCGAATGCGGATGCGATCATTGCCCAGTTCATTTGCTTTGCACGCATTATTGACAGGACGAAATTCATAATCGCCTTTTGACAACGACCGAACCACGGCAATAACCGGTTTGTCATTCCACTGCAAATTCACCGTATCGCCAATGGCAAGGGAAAGTACCAGCGGATTGCCGTCGCCATCGTGTGGCGCCACAACCGGTTGCCTGAGTTTCTTCCGCTTCATGGCTGCCAGGCGCGACACAATGCGCTCTTGCCAGACTTTTTCACCCTTGGCGTTGGTCACCTCGAAAAACTCCGCGTGGTGATTGTCGCCAGTGGCTATATTTCGGCAGTTATCCGTGCCAAGCGCAATCGGTTCCAAATCCTGAAGCACACGAACGCGCCGGATGGGAATGTAACGCCCTTTCTTGTTCGGCATGCAAGGTCGCTTGGCCGGATCGGTGAACACTTCCGCCGATTCCGCGCCCAACTCCTGCAATTTCTTCTCCACTGCCGCGCGCACGGCACCATCCACGATCTTCTTCTTGCGCAACTCGGCATCGGAAAGCCGTTCGATTGGCTTTCGCAAGACAGCGCTGCATTTGCCGGGTTCGGTGGTTATCAATCCGTAAAACGTTTCTTTGTGCAAGGAACCATTAACCTTGTGATCCACGCGATGAGAAACGACCATCTTGGCCAGCACAGCGGCGACATCGGAACGCAACGAATCCCAAGGGAGTTCCACGTCCCCAAATACGCCCGGACGGTAACTGCGCGATGCTGCGGTCGCCAGCATTTGTGTCGTGGCCGGGGTGGTCAAGGCGATGGCGATGGCATCCACGGCATGATGCCGGTGGTCGTCACGCGTTTTCTTGTCTGTCGGCGAAAGCAGTTCGTTCAAATGCCAGGCCGAGCGCAAATAAGCGGTGGTCTGGCCAATGCTGACCTGAATGCGCTTGCGGCGTTCGACCGGCGGATACAAACGCGCAAGGAATTGAGAGGCGTACTTGGAGGCATACCGGGTGTTGTTCAAATCGGTAGTGGTGAAAGAATCCAGTTCACCCTGCACGTCTTCCAATAGAAACCGCCGAAGTTTTTCGCGGCACAAATCGCGGTCGCCACGGAAATCTCGCACGCGGGTCAGAATCGCCTGCCATTTTTCCGGCTGGCTGGCATACGCCTCAAAAGGTGTTTGGTTGTGTTTGACATGCACATTCTCGTCGGCATAGCAAAGCGTCTTGTTTGCGAAGGAATTGTTCAGCGAACGACTGAACGGAATGATGTGCTCGACATGCACGGTCGGGTTGGGACCGAAAAGCGCGGCAAAGGAGATACCTTTGCCGGTGTATGGGCAAACGCCGCCGCATTCTTCAAACAAAAGGGCTTTTTCCTTGTCCCACGGTTTGGCTTCCTGAATGCCGACTTCTTGACTCAGTCTTTCGGCGACCCGGCTTCGCTCTTTTTCGCGTTCGCGCATGGATGTATAGGCGGCGATACGCGCCTTGGTGGTCTTCTTGAGATCACGGGCCAACTCGACACGGATACGCGCCGGTGTCCCGTACTTGTCTACGATGGCATTGACGACACGCCGCATTTCCGTAAGCGAGCGTGTCACAATGGGATTGCGAAGGTCGGAAGGAACGGGGCTGAGCCTTTCTTCTGTTGGGTCCAACGGTTTGTCCGGATATGCCTTGGCAACAGCCTCGGCATACGAAAGTCCAGCCTCCAGATGCGGAAGGAGCTTCTTGATCGCTTTTGTCGAATGATTGACATGCCCATCTTCCAGCGAAACATCGGCAAGTTCGTCAGCCGCATCGGCGGGAAGTTTCCATTTGCGCATGGCAAGGCGGCACAAGGCGTCGCGATCCTCCATGCTCATCAATGCCTCGACAACCTGCTCGCGCGTGATTGCCGGCATTTCTTTCCACGCAACCAGACCAATGGCGTCGATGATCCGGTGTGCCGTCGAGTTCCCGGTAAAATCTTCGCGTCCGCCAGCCTCGAAATTAAAGACGCTTTTCTTGGGTGCGCCAACAACTCTGCGCGCCTGGGCAAAGGTCAGTTTCTTCTGAAGATCGAGCGCGTCTGAGAGCCTTCGCCGTTGTTCTCCGGTCAAATCAGTCTCCCGCCCAGCCTCATCCACCAATCTGGCGTGATTGACATCCTGCAACAAACGGAAACGCTGGCTTGTCAGAAGTGCCATTGCCGCACGCTGACGTTGCGGTTCCAGTTTGCAACGCCCGATCAACGACGGCCGGACTTTCAACGGGCGTTGAAAGAAGATGGCTTCGCGTAGTTCACGGACAACTTTATCGTCGAGTCGGGCCAATCCGATCTTCTGCTGTGCCTGACATAGCGCCGTAAACTCATCGCGGTACCAGGAACGCATGGTATACCGCTCGCGCAATCGACAGGCGTCGTCATTCAACCGCAGTTTCCACAAAAACTCGCCGAACGTCCGGACACCGGCGGCCTTCATCTTGGCTTCCTGCTCGCCGGTTTCTCGCTTTACAACGCCATCCTCTCCCGGTTTGGCAGCTTGCTTTCGATTGCTCAAAAATCCGCGCCGATGAGCGATATGAAAAATGGCGCGGCCAAATTCCGTGGGCGATAGCAGACGGTCCAACCCCTCGGCGCGAACCAGATACGGATTGATCGCCAGAATATCCTGCCATTCGGGAACCTGATGATCGGGTTTTCCGCCGGGCAAAAAGCCGTTGCGCTGCAAAATATGGAGCACTTCGAGGCGACGGCGTTTTTGCCGGTCCAGCATGCGCCGCCGCAAACGCGCGGTGCGCCGTTCGATGGCGTGCGACTCGGTCTTGCCGCTTCGCTCGTTGATTTCCATGCCGGAGGGAAAGACACGAACGCCCGCCGCACAAATGGCAGCAGGGCACCCTGCTTTTTCCTCGATCAAGGCCCAGCCGACGGAGTTGGTCCCAAGGTCCAGCCCCAAAACGAGATCAATTATCTTTTCCATAATTGACACAACGGTAACACCGTCGTATATTGACTGCAAGTGTATCCAAGCGGCTTTTGTCTGCGTTTCACAACAACGGGACTTTGGTCTCGCAAGGATAAAACCTTTGCGCCCTCGCTGGCCTTCATCGGTACAGGGGGCGCTTTTTTTGTCAGTTGGCATCTGGGCCAAGGGTGATCGGGGGAGGCATGAGCAAGAAGACCTGTGCGCGCGCAAGCAAGCGGCGGCAGCGAAACAGAGGTTGTGCGTATGAATAAAAAGGTAATCCAGTCGCTGTACGACGACCTGCCGCAACTGGTCGCGCAGGGTGTGGTCACGCCCGACGTCGCGGCCCGGTTGCGCGCGCATTACGGGCCCATCGAGGCGGCGCGCCCCGCGCGGCTGGCGGTGATCATCTTTGGCGTGCTCGGCGCGTTGCTGATCGGCGCCGGCATCATTCTCGTGCTGGCGCACAACTGGGAAGACCTTTCGCGGCCGGCGCGCGCGGGTCTCTCGTTCCTGCCGCTTCTGCTGGCGCAGGCTCTGGCGACCTGGGTTCTCGTCCGGCGCCCGCAGAGCCTGGCGTGGCGCGAGGGCGTGAGCGCACTGCTCTTCCTGATGATCGGCGCGAGCATTTCGCTGGTCGCGCAGACCTACAACATTTCCGGCGACCTGCCGCGTTTCATCCTGACCTGGACCTTGCTCGGCCTGCCGCTCGTCTATCTTTTCGACGCCGTCGTGCCGGCGCTGCTGGCGCTCTGGGGGATCACCGAGTGGGCGTGCCACCTGCGCTGCGAAGACGATTTTAACGCCGGCTACTGGCTGCTGGCCGCGCTGCTCCTGCCGCAACTCGTCCGGTGGTTCCGCGCCGGACGCTTCCAGGTGCGACCGACGCTGCTGCTCTGGGCGCTGTGCGTCAGCGTCACGATTGCCGCGGGCGTGACCATCGAGCGCGTGCTGCCCGGACTCTGGATCGTTCTTTACGCCGGGCTTTTCGCGCTGCTGTTTCTCGCGGGCGAATTCTGGTTCCGCGAGGCCGAGGGCTTTTGGACGCGCCCCTTGCGCCACTTCGGGGGCGCCGGCGTGCTGGTGTTGTCGTTCCTGTTGACCTTCGAGTGGCCGTGGCGCGAGATCGGATGGAACTACTGGCATTGGGAGCGCCTGCATGACACCGCCTGGCGGGCGTTCCCCGATGCCGTGCTGGGCGGTGTCATTCCGCTCGCCGCGATCGTCCTGCTGGTCATGACGGTCCGCCGCCGGACGCCCCTGGGACTGATCCTCGGACCTGCGCCAATCCTGGCCACACTTGGCTACGGCCTCTGCTGCCTCACCAAAACCTATGCGCCGGCTGCCGGACTCTTCGACCTCTACCTGCTGGCCGCCGGACTCTGGCTGCTGGTCACCGGCCTCCGGATCAACAAACAAGGGCAGATGAACGTCGGGTTGCTGGCCATCACGGCGCTGATCATTGCGCGGTTTTTCGACAGCGACCTCAGTTTCCTGCTGCGCGGTCTGCTGTTCATCGCGCTCGGCGTCGCGTTCCTCGTTGCGAACATCGCCATGCTGCGCCGGAAAGGGGCGAACCATGAACAAGCGTAATCTGATCCTGCTCAGTTTCGTCCTCGTCGCGGCGGCGCAACTGGCGGCGCCCGCGTGGATGATCGTCGACCGCGAATGGACCCTGCGGGAAGGCCGGGTGTTCAAGTTCAGGACGCGCCCCGTGGATCCCGTCGACGCCTTTCGCGGGCGTTACGTCTGGTTGGGCCTGGAGCCGGACACGGTCAGGGTGCCGGACACCACAAATTGGCGCTCGAATCAGAAGGCTTTCGCCGTGCTGGGCACCGACACGAATGGATTCGCCATCGTGAAACGTCTCGACCGCGTCCAACCGGCGGGCGAACCCGCCGTGCCGGTGTATGTGACGTGGCCCAACGCTGGCACAGTGCATATCAATTGGCCTGGGCTTGACCGCTTCTATATGCCGGAAGGCAAAGCGCCCGCCGCCGAGACCGCGTATCGGGAACATAACCGCCGCGCCAGCCAGTCCTGCCACGTGACCGTCCGCGTGCGCGGCACGCATGCCGTCATCGAGAACCTGTTCATCGAGGACCAGCCCATCCGGGACTGGCTGCGCTCGCACTGATCCCATGGTTGCGATCCATACAAACCCGGATACCCGGCAGAAACTGGAGATTCTCTCCAGCGATGCCCAGTACGACTTGGCATGCGCGTGCGGCACCAGCGACACGAATCGCCGGATACGCGGACAAGGCGACCGGTGGATTTACCCGGTCACGCTCCCGAACGGCGGGCAAAGCGTCCTGTTCCGGACCCTGATCTCCAATGTCTGTGCCAATGACTGCAAGTACTGCCCGCTTCGCTCCAACCAGGATTTGCGCCGGTGCGTCATGGAGCCGGAGGAGACCGTCAATGCATTCATGGAATACTATCGCGCCCGGAAGGTATTCGGCCTTTTCCTGAGCAGTGGCGTCACCGTCACACCGGACCGGACCATGGATCGCGTCTATTTCAGCGCCTATCAGCGCGGTCTGGGCGACGCCAGTCTGCCCGGCGAGAGTTCCGTCTCTCCGGACGAACAGATCCTGACCCGAGAGCACCGTCTCTACCAGGTTGACTGGCTTCTTCGCAAGTACGGCTTCCAGGCCGCGGAGATTCCGTTCACCGAATCCGGCAATCTCTCGGCGACCCTGGATCCCAAGGAACATTGGGCAAGCCAACATCCGGAACGATTCCCGGTGGACATCAACAGGGCGGATCGCCTCGAACTCCTGCGCGTTCCGGGATTGGGGCCCGCCCTGGTTGACCGCATTCTCCAGTACCGGACGCAGCATGGAGCGATCCAATCCCTCGACCGCGTGGCAAAACCCAACAAGCGCCTGCAAAAGGCGAGCAGCTTCCTGAAGTTCTAGTGTAAGTTCGGAACCTGCCGGCACGAGGTTCTGGGGTGATCGATCGGCTACGTCCGGCAGGTTCCTACTTGCGCACCGCCATGCGCATCACGGGAACGCCCACGGGGACGCGTTTGGTGGCCGTATAGTTGTGCTCGCCGTAGCGGCGCGCCTGATCGTAGTAGGAGACTTCGACGTAACCGCCGCTGACCACCGCCAGGGCGTTGTTGGTGACTTCGCGCTCCTCGCCGGCCAGCACTTCGACGGTGTCGATACTCCCCTCGAAAATGCCGGTGTTGACATCGGTTTCCTGCAAATACCCTGTCAGGGCATGTCCCTCGCCGCTCTCGAACTTCACCTTGACCTGGTTGCGGACGTGCGGATCGGTGTTCATGTCCGGATCGGTCAGGCGCACCGCCAGCGGCTCGCCCGGTATGATCGCCTTTAGCGGTTCCGCCGGCTTGTGCGGCTTGACGATCTCGATCCGGGCGTCCGACCCCAGCAGGACCAGGTCGCCCCAGACGCTGGGCGTCATGGATTCCAGCTTGCCGAGTTCGGTCGTCCAGCGCAGGTAGGCGCCGATGCCGTTGTGGATGCTGAAGTCGAAGGCGATGATCCGGCCTGGCGTCAGGTCCGGCTTCCGGAAGCACGCCAGCGGCAGGTAAAGCTCGACCTGGTAGCCGCGCGGATTCGTGGTGCGCTTCACGGCCATCTTGGGCTCGTTTGGCGACGTGCTGTTGGCATGGAAGCGCGGCTCGAAGCGAAAGCCCGGCATGACGGCCTCTCCGCCGGCGATTCCCGGCAAATGGCGGGAGCCGACCGGCCAGAACCAGAACTGCTGCTGATCCTCGCTGCGGTCGTCCGTGCGGCGGTTGCCAAAATCGAACCAGAGTTCCAGGCAGTCGCCCACCCAGAAATTCCGGGCGTCCATGTCGGTATTGTCCTCGTCATCCGCCATCTTGTACGCAAAGTAGAATCCGGTGTAATCCCATTGCACCATCAGGTACCGGTTGGTTTCCCACTCCGCGGGGAATGGTTTGGTCCATTCGCTTTTTTTCAGCGCCCCGCGCAACGCAAACGGCTGGACGCCCGCCCAATCGGAAAGATCGCCATCGATGGTCGGCGGGTTGGTCGCAAACGGCGCGCCGCCGTAGGCAAAGCTCTTGAATTCCGGCGGCGCCAATGTGCGTTCGGCCTCCATTGCCGTGTTGGTCGGCGCAGGCAACAGATCGCGGCGGGAACCAACCAGAATGAGCGCCGGCCGGTTGGAAGTGACTTCGGACGTGGCGGCGGAAACCGGGCTGGTCAGCGACGGCGCCACCAGTACGACCTCCTTCACCTCGCGCCCCTTGATCACGGCTTCCAGGTTGCGGCGGTACTCCTCCGGGTTGTCATAGAGGCCGCCGCGGCGCCCGGTCATCGCGCCGTTCTTCAGCGACTGCCCCAGTTTGTTCAGATTCTGACTCATCCCGGCGATAAACGACTCGCGCCCGCCCGTGGAGAGCGCCCGCAGCGCGCCGCCCCGCGCGTCCGACAGGCGCTGCCGCAGGGCATCGCTCGTGCTTTCGCCAAACGAATCGGCGCCCGGCAGACGCAGCGAAGTTTTTGCGCTGTTGCCGATGGCGTTTTGCGCGCCGGACTGCAGCGCTTTGGCAAGCGATCCCTCCAGCGCCTTGCCGACCGCGTCCATGCCGGCATCATCCCCGGCGCCCGGCGTCTCCGCGCCCGCCATCTCCGCGCCGGCATCCTTCCGCTTTTTCCTCTTATGTTTGCCCTTGCCATCCTGGTCCGCGTTTGCCAATCCCTTGGCGTCGTCGGCGATCTCGTCGTCGTTCGTGCTGTCTTCGGCCAGGGCCTTGCGCAGATCGTCCGGCTTGACGCCGAACTCCTTTGCCGTCTGCCCCACCATGTCCGCAAAGGCGGCGCCGAGCAGGTTGGATTCGCTGCCGGAGAGCAGCAGTTGCGCCGCCTGTTGCCCGACCTGCTTGACGAAACGTTCGTCTTTTTCCATCCCCTTCTTTTCCAACACATTCTCCACCAGCGCCTCAGTCTTCTCGCGGAACTCCGTGGCGACCTTCTCCCGCAGCGTCGAACGCACAAACTCCCGCGTCTTCTCGCGCAGCGCAGGGTCTTCCGTGAGGGCCGCGTCCACGGTCTGGACCACGTTGCTTTCGAACCGCAAATTGGCGCCGCTCAGGTTCGCCTTCTGGGCGGCGATTTCGCGTGCCAGGCCGGAGAGGCGGTTGGTGGCCACATCCATGTCGCGCTGCGCGATGGAGATCTCCTTGCGCCCCGGCCGCGGCCAGGTCTCGGGGATGTGCGCATCCGCTGGTTTGGGGGCCAGCGCGTCGGCCGCATGCGCCACCACAGTCTCGCCCGTTTCGCGCACGTTCTTCGCGGCCTGCGCGATGGCGCGGCTGGCCTGCAGTTCCGAACCCTTGTCGGCGGCGCCGGCGGCCTTGTCCAATTGCGTCTC
>Ga0118677_10012105_pt1 | contig 12745 bp, 8 predicted proteins | sample AliMusrvi5mmetaG_FD_86154 | JGI IMG/M metagenome (GOLD analysis project Ga0118677, IMG submission 86154)
CATGGGAGTCGGCGGAGCGGGTGATCTCCAGGTCTAACAGCAAATCGTCGGCCACGCGGCGCGACCCGAGCAAGCGGATGGCGGCATTGGGAGCGGTGGCACCGGTGAGCGAGAGGACGCGGATGGCGGGTTTCTGGGGGAGGTTGGCGAGGCTGGCGCGGGCGGCGGCCCAGCGGTCGTCTTCTGGCAGCCAGTTGGAGGTTTGGAGGTCGGAGGCGAGCCAGACCTCGGCGCGGCCGGGGGTTTCCGCCAGAAACTCGGCGGCGCGGGTCAGCAAGGCCGGAAAGTCCGCGCTGGTGTCGGTGGCGGCGGTGCTGGAGAGGTCGGCGAGCACCTCGGGTGATGGCACATCCTGGGGTTGGCCGCTGGCGCTGTCGATGAGCACGAGGCGCGCGGTGCCGAGGTTTTTCATCGCATCGCGGACTTTTTCCAACACGATCTGGCGGCGCGGGTTGAGGCCGTCACCGGGCTTGGCTTCCATCGACGCGGAGCGGTCGAGCACCAGCACGACCAAATCGATCGAGCCGCCGCCCCAGCCGAGCAGGCCGGAGACAATCGGGCGTGCGGCGGCGAACATGAGGGCGGCCAGGCCAAGGGTGCGGCAGGCGAGGATGAGGAAGTGGCGCAGCTTTTTTTTGCCACGGCTTTCGCGGGTGGCTTTGAGCAGAAACTGCATGGCCGCCCAGTGGATCGTCTTGTGGCGGCGACGATTCAACAGGTGGATGATGATCGGGATGCTGGCGGCCAGCAGGCCCCAGAGCATGATGGAGTTGAGGAAAAGCACGGTTAGATGGAATAGCTGAAAAGCTGAAATTAAGCGATTTTGGCAGGAAAATTATGGGCAGGGAGAGTCGGAGACGACGCAAGCGAAGAGGACGAAACGAGCAGGCATGGAGTGGAGCGCATTACTGATTACTTTCTTCATCTTGCGTCTTGTGACTTTGTCAGTGCTTGGACTTGGGCAACCGCGCGGTGAGAAAATCGCGCAACAGCGGCTCAAGCTGGGAGTCGGTGAGCACCAGTTGGTAGTCGGCGGCGGCATCGTGGCACTTGGCGCGCACCGCGACGAGGAAGTCGCGTAGCGCGGCTTTGTACTCCTCGGCGATGAGATTGGGTTCCACCACCAGCGCGGTATTGTCCTCCAAATCGACAAAGCGGTGCGGCCGGTCGAACTCGAAACCGATCTCCAGCGGGTCCAACAGATGGAACACCGAGATATCGTGCTTGCGGTAGCGCAGATGCTGGAGGGCGTCGCCAAGGGCATCGGGTTCGGTGAACAAATCCGACAGGATGACGACGAAGGCGCGCTGGCTGACTTTTTCCGCAATGGTGTGCAGTGCTTCGATCAGGCCGGTGGGGCCGCTGGGCTGCAACGCGCCAAGTGTGCTGAAGAGCCGGTCGAGATGGGCCGCACGCCGGCTCGGCGGAACTTCCAGATGCAGCTTGTCGGTGCAGATGGAAAGTCCCGCGGCGTCGCCCTGGTTGACTAACAGATAGGACAGCGATGCGGCGATGCGGCAGGCAAACTGGACCTTCGCCTCACCCTGGCCGGCGAATTTCATCGAGCCGGAGGCATCGACGACAAAGTAGGCGCGCAGGTTGGTGTCGGCCTCGAATTCCTTGATATAGAACCGGTCGGAGCGGGCGAAAGCCTTCCAGTCGAGGCGTCGGGTGTCATCGCCGGGGACGTACTTGCGGTATTCGGCGAATTCGACCGACGAGCCGCGATGGGGCGAGCGGTGTTTGCCGGCGACGTTACCCAACATCGGCACGCGGGCCTCGATGGGCAAGGCGCCGAGTTTTGACAGCAAGGTGTTGTCGAGGAAGTCGTATTTCATGCTTCCCGCATTTCTTTGATCAAGCGCTCGACGATTTTCTTGGAAGTCATGCCTTGACTTTCGGCGGAGAAGTTGGTGATGACCCGATGCGAGAGCACCGGTGAGGCGACCGCCTCGAGGTCTTCCAGCGAGGCCATGTAGGCACCGCGCAGCGCGGCGCGGGATTTGGCGCCGAGAATGAGGTATTGGACGGCGCGCGGGCCGGCACCCCAGCCGACGGTGTCCTTGATCCACTGCGGCGACTCGGGTTGATGGGGGCGGGTTTTGCGCACGATGTTCACGGCGTACTCATAGAGGTGCTCGGGGACCGGGACGCGGCGCACGAGCTGTTGATAGGCGAGGACCTTCTCGCCATCCAGCAAATGGTTGAGGGCCTGGCGGGCGGCGCCGGTGGTTTCGCGGGCGATGCGTTTTTCCTCCTCGACGCTGGGGTAATCCACTTCGATGAGGAACATGAAGCGGTCGAGCTGGGCTTCCGGCAAGGGATAGGTGCCTTCCTGTTCGATGGGGTTCTGGGTGGCGAGGACGAAAAACGGCGGCAGCAGCGTGTAGGTGTTGCCCAGCACGGTGACCTTGTTTTCCTGCATGGCTTCGAGCATCGCCGACTGGGTCTTGGCCGGGGCGCGGTTGATTTCGTCGGCCAGCACGATGTTGGCAAACACCGGGCCCTTGATGAATTCGAATTCGCGCCGGCCGCCGACGCCGCTTTCCTGAATGATGTCGGTGCCGGTGATGTCGGCGGGCATCAGGTCCGGGGTGAACTGGATGCGGTTGAAGGTTAGATCGAAGGTTTGGGCCACCGAGGACACCAGCAGCGTCTTGGCCAGCCCGGGCACGCCCATGAGCAAGGCGTGGCCGCGCGCAAACAAGCAGATGGCCAGCCGCTCGATCACCTGGTCCTGGCCGATGATGGCTTTGCCGAGTTCCGCGCGGAACGCTTGGTAGGTTTTTCCGAGTTGGTCGATGGCGGCGACGTCATCGGGCGGCAGTTGGGTGGCGACGGTGGTGTTAGGATCCATGAGGGTGCAAGTGCAAACAACAAGCGACGCTAGATGCCAGACTCGTTTTGTCGAGGCGAGAAACGCAGAAATATTCCCTGGTGGAGGGGGGACAAGGGATTCAAGGAGAGGTGATCTCCGTATTGGCCTGGACCAGCGGGGCCAATGGCATGTGGATTCTGCCTGCTCATTGGCACGAGGAGGGAGGACATTTTTGTCCTCCAGACCATGGATGGCGCAAGCGGAGGACGCCAAGCTGCCGCATGCAGGTGGCCTGAACCCACCCATTGCGCGGTGCCGATCAGGATGCCGGAGGCTTGGGCAGCATCCGGGCGACCACGACCAACAGGACCCCCACGACCAGCGCGAGGGCGGCCCACAGCCAGGGTGAGCCCAGGCTGAGCCCGTCACTGTGGGGGCGTTCCGGCTTGAGGATTTCCTCGGCGGCGAGCGTGGCGGATTGTTTGTCGGCGACAGCCGGTTCGAGGGTGCGCAGTAAGCGGTTGGATTCGATGATGCCGCAGGCAGCTAGGGCGAGCGCGACGCATCGAGTCATGACAGCTTGGAGCGGTTGAAAAATTGTTGATAGAGGAACGACGCGACGAAGGCGATCAAGGCGACGCCGATGAGCGCGCCGATGCGGAAGATACTGCCGATGGCGGCAAGGTCATGCAGGAACAACTTGAGCAGGGTGAGCACCAGCAGAGCGATGGCGGCGTAGCGCGCGGGGCGAGCCCGATGCCAGATGCCCATGCCCAGCAATCCCAGCGCGAACAGGCCCCAGGCGATGCTATAGGTCATGTCGCGGGCGAAGTTGATGCCGAAGTTGAAGGCCACGCAGCGGTCGCCGGGCGGCGTGAAGAAGTCGGCGATCTCGATGTTCATCAGCAGAAACAACAGCACCGCCCCGAATCCTAGCAAAATTCCGCGCGCCGGGAAATCGCGGTGGATTTCCTCCGGGTCGGTGAACCACCTGGCGCCGAAAAACTGCGCCGCGGCCACGATGCCATAGGTATACAAATGCCAGTTGAGCAGCACGTGGGTGCCGCGCGGGTAATCGATGAACACCGCGGAGTTGAGGGTGAGCCGCACAAAGGTCACTCCTAACAAAAGCAGGCCGGTCAGCTGCAGGCCCGGATGGGTCACGCGGCGGTACAACCACAACAGCAACGCGCCTTCCAGCGCCCAACTGACGGTTAGCCAGTGGCGGTCGAACTGGATCGGGAAAATCAGGGTGATGAAAAACAGGGCGACGCCGCCGAACCAGGCGAGCTTGCCGCGCTGGACGTCATCCATGGTGGCAACCCGGCGCACCACGACGAGCAGCGCCAACAGGCTGGGAACGGCGAAGGCGGCGGGTAGCAGGCCCATGGCGCCGTGCATCGCTGGGAAAGCCCGGCCCACCAGATGATGGATGAGCAGGAAATGGCCGACACCGGCGAGCGCGCTGGCGGCCCACGGCCAGACGCGCGCCTCGCAGACGCGGCGGAAGACGAAGGGGAACACCAGAAACAACAGGTAAAACCCCAGATACCAGGCGAGCGGGATGTTAGGAAATGCGGGGTCGAAGCGGTTGACATGCCACGCGGCTTCCACCGCCAGGATGCAGCCCAGCGCGGCGGGCACCAGCGCGCTGTGCCGGTTGAGGAGCGCCAGACCTGACAACAATAGCACCAGCAGCAGGCCGACGCCGAAGACGGGCGAGGGGTTGGCGATGGGCAATTGCACGATGGCAAGAATCAACAGGGCAAAGGGCAGCGCAGCCGAGAGGATGGGCAAGGCCGCGGCCACCTGTTGTTCCGCGGTGGCGGTGCCGGCTGGCGCGCCAGCGGCGAGGGCGGGTTTGCCGCTGAGCCAGCGTCCGGCCAGGGCAAACAGCGCCGCGCAGCCGGTGATGACGAACAGGAACGGTGATAGGGATGGAATCGCCACCGGCGCGTGCAGCAACCATGCGGCGGCCAGCACCAGGGAGAGCACCAGCGAGGCGAACACCGGCAGCATCGCGCCCGTGCTCACCGCCAGTCCAATGACTAACAAATCGAGCAGGAGCACCGCCGGCCACACCAGCAGCGAGGTGGCCGGCAAGTGGACGATCGGCAGCAAAATCAGCAGCAAGGTGAGCGGTGCGGCCCACGGCCAGAGCTTGGCCGGCAAGCCCGTCTTGCCCGCAGGACGCAGGCGCGCCAGCGCCACGGGTGCCACTGCATGGAACGCACCAAACACCAGGTAGGTCCCCAGCGCGATGCCCAGCCGCTCCGCATTGAGGTAGCCGCCCGTCCACGTCATCAGGTGCAAGAAGGTCAGCAAAGCGTTGAGCACTTGGGCGACGATGAGCCGGGGTTGCAGCCACACCAGCGCCAGGACTGCCAGGTTCTCCAGCAGGATGAACCCATACAGGCATGGCACGCGGCAGGCCACCGGGGCAAATGCCAGCATGCCAAACGCAAAGAGCATCGACACCGCGCAGAGGCCCAACGCCGAACCCGCGGCGTGGAGCAGCGGTTCCTGGCGGCGCTTTTCCAGCCAGGCGGCCGCTACGAACAAGCCGTTGAAGCCGGCCAGAATGCCCATCGGGATCAAGGTTTTTGAGCCTTCGGCATAGTGGCCTTGGACGAAGAACTCGCCGAACCAGGCAAGTTGCATCACCACCGTGCCGATGGCCGCGGCCGGGACCAAAAACCCCCAACGGCGGTGCCGCGAAACCGCCAGCAACCCGATGACCAGCAGGCCGAGGTAACCGAACAGACCGAGCGGATTGTCCTTGCCGGTGGTGACCAGTATGGGTGTTAGAAAACCGCCGAGCATGCCCAGCACCGCCACCACCAGCGCGTTGAGCCGCACCGCGAGGAGGAACGCCGCCACGGTGATGAGTGCCATCAGCGCAAAGGTGGGAACCGTGCCGAAGGGCGCCAGTTGATAGTAGGCATGCGCCGCGAAGGTGACGCCGTAGAGGATCAGCACGGCAGTGGCGCAGAGCGCCTGTGCCAACACTTGATAGGTTCCCTTGCGGTGCAGCGCCAGTCCGCCAACCAGCAAACCGGAGCCGGTCACGAACCCCAGCGCCACCCGCACCGGTTTGGAGATCCACTCGTTTTCAAAGGCGTACTTCACAAAGAAGATGACGCCGAAAAACAACGCGATGCCGCCGAGCCAGGCGAACAATTTAACGCCCATGAATTGTTCTAACGAAAATTGGGCGGCGGGCTCAACCGGTGGCGGCGCCGGGGCGGGCGGCGTGCTGGCAGGCCGCGGGACAAGCGGCGGCAGGGCCGGGGGCGATGCGAGCGCCGGCGCTTGCGCCGCGGCCGGCAAATCCGACAAGGACACCCAAGCGGGCTGCGACGGTTCGGTGTGGGACAGGTCGGCTTGTGGCAGCTCGGCTTGTGGCAGCTCGGCTGCGGCCGGCAAATCGGGCACCGCCGCGCGAGCGGGTGGCAGCAGGTGGGCTTGTGGTAACGGTTCGCTCGGGCCGGGGCTGGTGGCGGTGGGCTTGAGCAGCAGCGCCACCTCACGCTGCAACCGGTGCACCTGTTGTTCTAGGTCGCGCAAATTCTCTTGGGCTTCGCGGGCCCGGGTGCTGGCGAGGGACGCTTTGACCAGCGCGATGATCGGCCCCACTAGCACCCAGCCCAGCAGCAGCAACACAAGCAGAATTTCGCCTCCCATAAGTTTGATTGGATTCTTCTTCCGCCGTTAGAATGGCAGAGTCCAGCCGCCCCGACAACGGATTCTTTTGGCGGACAACGAGTGTGCCCACCAGCCGCGATGCATCTGAAGGCCGCCACTTCACGCAGGATGACACCTGCGTCTACAGCACCCCGTTTGCGCAGTTGGTTTCCCCACTGCCGTTGAGAGCGTTGATTAGATTGGTGAGGGATTTCAGCGCCTGGCGCGGGACGCTCTCATAGGTGCGCGAGCCGATGTGCGGGGTGATGACACAGTTGGGCGCACTGAGCAGGGGATGATCGGCGGCTGGTGGTTCGCAATCGAGCACGTCGGCACCGTAGCCGCCGAGTTTGCCGCTATGCAGGGCGGCGGCCACGTCGGCGGTTTCGATGATCTCGCCACGGGCACAGTTGATGATGACGACACCGTCTTTCATGGCGGCGATTTTTTCCTGGCGGATCAGGCCGCGGGTTTCGGCGGAGAGAAAACAATGCAGAGAAACCACATCCGAGCGCACCAGCACCTCATCCAGGGTGGCGCACCGCATCACGTTGTGAGCGGCTGCAAACGCGTCGTCCCAGTGCGGGTCGCAGCCAATGACGTCCATGCCAAAGGCGCGGGCGCGGATGGCCACCTCCTTGCCGATGCGGCCGAGGCCGATGATGCCGAGGGTTTTGCCGAAAATTTCGTGTCCGGTCAGGCGCAGCCATTGGCCGTGGCGGGCGGCGGCGGCGGTGGCGACGATTTGTTTGGTCACGCCTAACAATAGTCCGAAGGTGTGTTCCGCCACGGTGGTGTGGTTGACGCCGGGAGTGAACAGCAGCGGGATGCTGAGTTGCTTGGTGGTGGGGATGTCGATTTTGTCGAGGCCGATGCCATACTTGGAAATGACCTTGAGGCGCGGCTGGGATTTTTCCAGCACCGCGCGGCTGATGGCGTCGTCGCCACAGAGCAAGGCGTCGAAACTGCCGGCGAGCTCGAGCATGCGGGCCTCGCTGAGCGGGCCGCGCTCGCGGACGATGTCCCAGCCCTGCGCCTCCATCAACGCGTGGTGCGGGCCGGGGGTGTCTTGATAGCTGCAAGTGGTGAGGAGGAGGCGCATGGGGAAGCGGGCAGGGGTTGCGGCCCGATTGCAGCGGAGCAAGACGCAAGAGGCAAGGCTTGAGCCACGCCCTCGCCACCTTTGCGACCGCTCATCCCGCATGAAGCCAGCCGCGCCAAGCGCCACTGCAAGGTGGACGGGACGGACAGCCCGCGCTAGGCTGCGGCGTGCTGGAATGGTTTGCCAAGGGTCGGTTTCCCGTGTGTCTCGCGCCGATGGCGGGAGTGACGGATTATATTTTCCGCGAAATCTGCAAAGAACTCGGGGCGGATGTGATGGTGACGGAGTTTGTGTCGGCGGAGGGGATTTTGCAGGCCGACGCGCGGACCCGCAAGTACACCGAGTTTTCCGAGGCCCAGCGGCCGGTGGGGGTGCAATTGTTTGGCGCCGACGGCCGCCGAATGGGCGAGGCGGCACGCAAAATCGTGGATTGGAAGCAACCGGATTTCATCGACATCAATTTCGGCTGCCCGGTCAATAAGGTGGTGGCGCGCAATGGCGGCTCATCGTTGTTGAAAGATGGTCCGTTGTTGGCAGCGGTGGCCGACGGGGTGGTGCGGGCGGTGGGCGGACAAGTGCCGGTGACGGCAAAAATGCGGATTGGCTGGGATACCCAGAGCATCAATGCGGTGGAAATTGCCAAAACGCTGGTGGATTGCGGCGTGCGGGTCATCGCGGTGCATGGGCGCACCCGCTCGCAAGGCTATGGTGGCGAGGCCAATTGGGACGTGATCGACGCGGTGGCGCGGGCGGTGGCGGTGCCGGTCATCGGCAACGGCGATATTGCCAGCGGCGCGGATTTGGCGCGCCGGCGGCGTGAAACCGCGGTGGCCGGGGTGATGATCGGGCGCGCGGCGATGGGCAACCCGTGGGTGTTCCGCGAGGCCAAGCAATTCCTGGCAGGCGGCGAGAGCCAGCCACCGGTGCGCTTGGAAATGCGCTGGGACCTGGTGCTGCGGCACTGCCGCCTGGCGGTGGAGAGCGCACGCTATGGCAACCAACGCCAGACCCTCACCGCCATGCGCACCCGTTTGATGGCGTATTGCAAGGGCTTTCCCGGCGCCAAGGAATTGCGGCAGAAATTATGCCATGTGGTCGGGCTCGGGGAAATTGAGGACCTGGCAGCGTTTTCCCTCGGTCAGGAAGGGGAGGGGGGACACTCATGGCCCCAGGCCCATGGGACGGACGTGGAAGGGTGAGGTGACCGGCTAGCTTGGCCGCGAGTCATTGTGAGGAGCAGAGCTGCGCCGTTACGCTTGCGGCTGGAAGCCGCCGCGGCTTGCGGCTGGAAGCCGCAACTACTTGGCGGGTTTGGGTGGTGCTTTGGGGTAGCGCCGCAGGGTGACGATTTGCAGGAATCCATTCTTGGAGCCATCCCCGGAGCGGAAGAACGCGTTGTCACTGCTCAGCACGATCACCTGGGATTGGTCGGTGGGGCGGATTGGAATGACGTTGTTTTCCTGATATTTCCACTCGCCGTCCTGCAGGTAGGTCAATTCGTAGATGAAATAACCGTCGGGGGCCTTGGCGACGAAAGCGTCGCGAGTCTTGAGGGTTTTGCTCACGCCGCTGTTGCAGCGCACGGCGATTTCATAGGTGCTGAGGTTGTGGACCCGCACCTCGCCGAGGGGCAGCTTGGTGGGGTCGTCGTCGATCACGTAGGCTTGGTAGGTGCCATTGCCGACCGGGGCGAGCAGCACGGTGGCGCGGGTGCAACCGGCAGGGATGGGTGCGAGTGCGACGAGGCTGGGCTGCTTGGCGCGGCGTTTGTCCAGTTCGAGCGCGAGGGCGGACTTGGGTTGGCCGTCGGGACTGATGGCGTTTGCCGGTTCCACGGGAAGCGGATGGAGTTGGTGTTTTTTGTCGTCGGCGGTGGGTGCCGGCAAATTCTTGGCGTCACCGTCGCCAGTGCGGAAAATCTCCATGATGGGCGGTCCCGAGTAGGTGACCGGTTCGGAGTAGCGGAATGGCAGGGCGGTGATGCCGCCGGCGTCACCGGGTTTGAGCGAGAGGCCGCGGATTTCATCGCCCCAGGCGACGACGTCAAGCTTGAGCGAGACATCCGCCCGCTGGGCCAGCAGTGGCGACGCGAGGGCCAGGCCGGCAAGCAACAGCGTGGTTAGGGAGCGGTGGGAATCAAATTTCATTCTGGGACAACCAGCAGAAGGAGACGATATTGAAACGGCGGCCATAGGTGCGATTGAGTGGGTTGAGTTCGGCGCCGCGTGCGGTGGTTAGGTTGGCGGGATCGAGGTACTCCGGGACGCGCTGGACGATGGCCTCGCACCAGGCTTTTGCCAAGACGGTTTTTCCATCCGGGCTGAGGGCTTCGCCGTAGGCGCGGATGCGGAACGTGTCGGAGCGGGTGGTCAGGGCGGGGCCGATGACTTGCAGCACATCCGCTTGGGTGAGCCAGCCGGGGATGCCGGTGGAGCGGTAGCCCTGCTCGGGTTTCTGGGTGTTCAGCAAGGTGCGGTCCGCGATGATGCTGGCGACGGCCCCGAAGTTATTGTCGGTGGAGGTGACCGCCCAGTCGGGGACGGATGAATCGGCGTTGGGCAACGCGGAATCGGTGTCGGTGCCGTCGAGGTCGGCGCGCGGGGCGTTAAGCTTTTCGGCGAGGGTGACGCGGTCGGTGATGGCGGTGACTCCGGAGAGGCCTTTTTTGGTGCCGGCGAAGTTGATATTGATGCCGCTTTCGTCGATGGCGCTTTGGAGGGCACCGCTGCGGGTGAGGGCGGCCTGTTTGCTGATGTCGCCGAGGGCGCGGTTGACGAAGTGAGACAGCGAGACGAAGGGTCCGCGGAGGCGGACTTGTTTGACAATCTCGGTGGCCAGCAAGTCCAGTTCGGCATCGTTGAGGCGGCGGTAGCCGGAGAACGAATCGATGCCGGTGCCGGTGGGCGGGTCTTTGGCGGCGGAGATTTGTTCGAGCGAGCGCGGGAACGAGGCGTTGGGTGAGGCGGCGGTCTCCGCCGTGTGATTGAGGTACTTCGAGCTGGCCAGGAAAGCTTTCCAGGCGTTCTTGTCGGTGCTGTTGACGTTGAAGGCGCCGTCTATCATGAGCAGTGAGGCACACGCGACGGGGTCTTTGAGCTGGGTCGAGTCGGGGGTGCTGCCGTAAATCATGAGTGCGGGGTTTTCGGGTTCACCGGCCTGGGAGGAGGCGGCGGAGGCGGAGGTGTCGCCGATACTCGACACGAAGTAGGAGTCCCAGATGGCGGCATTGAGCAGGTAAGAGATGTCGAAATAGGTTCTGGCGAAATGGTCGGCGCCACTAGGGTTGGGTGAGCCGATGATTTGGTAATCGAAGCGGCTTTGGGTGATGAGGCTGCGTTTGACAAAGGGCGTGGCGTAGGAATTGGCAAACGCGTTGCCGGGTTGGTGGCCGATGGAGGCGGCGACCTCGTCGCCGGTTAGGTCCGCGTGTTGGAACTGGGCCAGCGAGATGATCTGGGGGGGGACGGAGAACAGCACGGTGGTTTTGGAGCCGTTGGGTGCGCGGCCCCAGGGCAGCGGGCTGGCGAGCAGGTTCTTGGTGAAGGCGGAACCGGTTTGGCCGCCGTTGGGGCCCGGGTCGAGGTCGGCGAAGCCGTTGCTGCTCTGCATGAAATAGGGTGGCGGGTTGTAGCTGGCGATGGGTTTGCCGATGCGGGTGGCCTGCAGATTGAAATCGGTGAAGGTACGCAATGTTGAAGCCCGCTGGCCCATCTCATAACCGGAAGGCATCAGATCCAGGTAGTTGACGCCGGGTTGGCTGATTTGGAACGCATAGCACATGAGCGGGACGGGCTTGGTATGGTCGGTGCAAAATTGCTGGGTGGCATTGAGCGAATTTTGCCCGAAGTAGCCATTGTCCAAATCGAAGCGTTCCACCCGCCGCAGGGGTTGGCCGCTGGCCGAGCTGCCGGCCAGGCGCATTTCCAGCGCAATGAGCGACGTCTGCCAGCTTTCGCGCACATCCAGACTGGGGAACGAACCGAAAACCCCCGGAGTGTCTTGCTCGACGCAGGAATTGAAGTCCGAGCCGCTGCCACCAAAGATCGCGAGATCCACCACGTCGCGCTTGTTGCCCGCACCTTGCGCCCGCAACAGCGACCCGGAAAGGGTGTAGGCGCGCGCTTCCCCAGCGGCAAGGGTGCCAGGCCGGATGCGGAAAATGGTCTGGTTGATCACGGCATCCAACCCTGGGTGACATTACACCATTTCACGAATCCACAATGGTTTACCGCGCGTGGGGAGTGGCGGGAACGTGCGAATCTTGATGACTTTTATCGATACGTCGACTACATAACCCCGAAGCTAGCTCCTTTTGTCGCCGGATGGACGCCAATCAATGAATATAATCTAGGTGGTGGTATGCCGCCTGATCCTGCCTGGCATGTCGAATCAGCGTCAAAAAAATTCAACCAACTGTTGGCTGATGCGCACACGTACGACATCATTAAAGAGTATTCTGCCGCGCCCATTGGCTCATCCATTGCCTATGTCGCGCAGCAACCACAACGCTATACTAATGAACTTGATACCATCATGGCGAAATATACTGCTTGGGTTTCGTATGGATTTTATTACCATGCGATACGCACCGGGGAATGGCTGTATCCGTTTGTCGATGGCGGTTCGTTTCCAGAGTTAAAAGGTCGAGCGGATTTGTGGGCGATCAATATGTATACGCGCAACATGGTGGATAGCCGTCGTGCCAAGCTGGATGGGGAACGCTATTTGTATGCTAAACTCCCATTGATCGATATCGATTTCTACCATGATGAGTTCTCACCCGATTCTTTGCTCTTTAATATGCACCAGTTGACGGACAAACCGGTCTATATTACCGAAAATGGTGCCTGCTGCAATGACGATCGCTTCCGTGTTGCCTACATTGCCCTTCACCTGGCGGCATTCAAGCAAGCTATCAACGATGGCGTTGACTTGCGCGGATGGTTCTACTGGTCGCTGCTAGACAACTATGAGTGGGGGAGTTATTTACCACGCTTTGGCATTACAGCAGTCGATCGGGCTACCTTTGCACGAACACCAAAGCCGAGTGCTTGGATGCTGAAAGAGATTATCAGCCGCAATGGCTTATCCGGGGAGTTAGTGCGGAAATATCTCGACCATTTGCCTTCTCAAACAGATAC